>Ga0325403_1005508_pt1 | contig 11955 bp, 12 predicted proteins | sample PopdelMetagenome_19_FD_205665 | JGI IMG/M metagenome (GOLD analysis project Ga0325403, IMG submission 205665) | Populus deltoides microbial communities from Bellville, Georgia, United States - Xylem-PdKOR-R4 | ecosystem: Host-associated > Plants > Phyllosphere > Stem > Wood/Secondary xylem...
AGCTTTCTTCAAAACGTGGAGGTCTGTTCCTGAAGGGCACAAGAATTACAAGCCGAAATTATTGCTTCGGTTCTGCTTGTTAAAATAGGCATTAAAGGGTCTCTTTCACTTTCACACCCTCCCTCCATCCCTCCCTCTCCACTTTCTATATATAGACTCGTAAGCCGAAGTCCATTTATATATAAAAAAAACTCTTAGGGGTTCTATTTTACCTCATTTCAGAATTTGGAAAGAAACATATCAGGATACACAACCTCCTTTGTCCATGGCTGGAGAGCTCTGGGTTGGTGTTTTGGTTGGTATAACTGGTGGTCTGTTGGGTCTAATAATGAATCATTTTCTGCCCATGTTCTTGAAGCTTGGTCATAATGTCCCAAAGGGCTCTTTTGGGTGGCCTCTACTTGGTGAAACCCTCGGTTTCTTGAAACCTCACCCTTCTAACACCCTTGGTGCGTTTCTTCAAGATCATTGTTCCAGGTAAGAGAAATTTTTCATTTTATTGTTGTTGGTTCCGCCGTGAGACTTTTTGCCAGTTTAGTGTGACATGCTATGGGATTTTTCAGGTACGGGAATGTGTTCAAGTCCCATTTATTTCTCTCTCCAACAGTGGTGTCCTGTGACCAGGAGCTGAACTATTTCATTCTTCAAAACGAAGGCAAGTTATTCCAGTGCAGTTATCCTAAGCCTATTCACGGAATTCTTGGCAATGTCTCCATGCTGGTGGCTGTTGGTGATACTCACAAGAGACTCAGAAATGTGGCTGTCTCTCTAGTTAGCATTACTAAATCAAAGCCAGAGTTCTTGAATGACATAGAAAGAACTGCCATTCAAATATTGAGCTCCTGGAAAGATAAACAACAGGTCGTGTTCTGTGAAGAGGCTAGAAAGGTACATATTCCTTTAATTGCTCCTACTTTTTGGTTATCTTCTTCTTCTTTTTTAATCCCCTTTCCTCATAAACTTTTTATTTGACAGTTCTCATTCAATGTAATAGTAAAGCAAGTGCTTGGTTTAACATCAGAGGAGCCGGAGACTAGAGAAATTCTTGATGATTTTCTTACTTTTATGAGAGGACTAGTATCCATCCCTCTGTATATTCCTGGTACTCCATATGCTAGAGCTGTTCAGGTACTCAGATATTCAGACGACTGATCTCTATTTGGCTCTTTATTATCTATGTTCAAAAGAAGGTTTAGCTAGAGCTCCCCGGACATCTATACCTTTGTTTACTTCAAAACTGAAGTGTTGAATTTCAATAATTATGCGGTTCCTTTTTCTCTTGTTTCAAAAAGAAGGCGGCATGTGATCAACTTTTTGTTGACCCCTCTTTACAGGCTAGAAGCAGGATATCTTCTAGAGTTAAAGCAATTATAGAGGAAAGAAGATCAGGAAAAAGTAGGAGTTTAAGGAATGATTTTCTTGAAATACTTCTAAGTGTTGATACCTTATCTGAAGATGAAAAGGTGAGCTTCGTGTTGGATTCTCTTTTGGGTGGGTATGAAACCACCTCGCTCTTAATGGCCATGGTGGTGCATCTTCTAGGCAAGTCACCCACTGCATTAGAACAGTTAAAGGTAACATTTTCCACACATGCACCTTGCCTTTTGACAATATGGTAGACTTTAATTGCAGCAGGTATGTATATTTTCATTACAAAATACAAGTTTTTTGATCTTTGAACTGTAGCTAGAGCATGAGCAAATAACAAGCCTGAAGGAGAAAGATGAGTGTTTGAATTGGGAAGATTATAAGACAATGGAATTCACTCAAAATGTAGGATATCCTTTCTTCTGCTATTATTAGCAGTATAATTAACTTCCTCTCCCCCATTACCTTTTAGTTTCAGCCATGCATGCCATAGTTGAAATGATGGTTCATCATTTGACAACTATTCTTTGATAATTATTTATTGTTTTTTTTTGGCTTTAGGTCATCAGTGAAGCACTGAGATATGGAAACATTGTGAAATTTGTACACCGAAAGGCTCTCAAAGACGTAAAGTTCAGAGGTGGTCCTCGAGACTGTTGTCTCAAACCAATAGATTACACTCTCGATATCTGATTTTGCCCTTAATCAAAATATGCATGCATGCACTCGCTTTATTAGTTAAAAGATTCATGGTTTCTCTTTTTTTGCCCCTTTCAGACTACCTCATTCCATCTGGGTGGAAGGTCCTACCTGTTTTTACAGCTGTGCATTTAGACTCGTCTGTCCATGCAAATGCTCTCCAGTTTCATCCTTGGAGATGGGAGGTAATTAATAATTTATAACACCAATCTCAAGGATCTTAATGTATAAGACTGTCCTCCAATGGGCCATAAATAGGTTCAAGAGGAAAAAACAAATCATTTCCTGTACTTTTCTGGCTTTGAGTGGACCTACTAGTATAATTTCTTGAAGAGAAAAATCATTGGTCTCCTCAGACTCAGGATCAGACTAGCAAGAGGTTTACCCCTTTTGGTGGAGGATCTAGATGCTGTCCCGGATCTGAACTTGCCAAGATTGAGGTTGCCTTCTTCCTTCACCACCTTGTTCAGAACTTCAGGTGATGATAACATTTCAAGTGTCTTCGCTTTGGATTTAGATTTCTTGAGACTAAATGCTGGATGATTCTCTTATTTTGTAGATGGACAGCCGAGGATGCTGACCAACCCATGGCATATCCATACGTTGAATTTGGAAAAGGGCTGTTGATAAATTTGGATCGTTGTTCCACCTGAGCCCAGTTCCTCTCCTGGCGTTTTGTTCAAGGTCGGGGATGTGGCCCAGGAAAGAATCAAATCAACTCATCTTGCCTTTGTCTCACGTATTATATGTGGTCTCCTTCCCTCTTATTTTAATGGAAAAAAGGTCCTCTACCTTGCTCGACTTGTGAAGGCCTTTCCTTCCATCTTACTAAATGTTCGAAGGATTGTAAATCTATCAACTCTTTCCTCAACCTTCAGTGCAATCCGTCTTTTCGCTGGTGTTATATATTATATTGTTTTGCTCGGCCTGCTTTGAACTGTATTGAACAATAGAAAATGCCAGTGTTTAAGAAATTTAATAAATTTTAATTCCAATATATTTGCTTAACCACCAAACCAACCTCTTAAAATTGTGCTGCAAGAAACTAATAATAATACCGCATGTTTGTACAGTTGAAGGGATATTGTAAGAGCAGAGTAGAAGCATCTTTCTATTCATCAATGGCTTCTTTCCTTTGATTATTCTAATAGAAATAAACCCAACATTTTCTTGAAGATAAATATTTGTTGAACGCGAGGATATAAATATTGTAGCCATAGCCACCAAGTAGAAATTGGAACGGACTTATTAACCTAGCTAGCTGAAGCAAGTTAGTCTCTAGAACCATTTTACCACTATAGGACTCCTCACATGATGCTTATTGTCAGACCATATCAGTTCTCCAAATACGTAGTCCTTTGCTGCCTTGCCTTTGCCTTTCAAGGTAACAGTGAAGGCCTTCTCCTCACCAACCTTCTTGAACTCCAACTTCTTCGGCTCAACAGAAACAGAAACCCCAGTTGGTTTTCTGATTCGAAGTTTGTAAGTACTTGGAGAACCAACGTTCTTAACTGTTCGTGACAATGTGATTGAGCCATTGAATTTGGGGACGGTAATAGAAGGGTAGTTGAAGTTTGCAAGACTAATGGGCTTGGAGGGACATTCATAAGGAGCATCCGAGAATGTTGAGATCTGTGTCTCGTTGTACCCCAAGGCACATAGAAAGTTGAGGTAATCATTAACTGTTAAGTCATATACTAGCCCTGGATCCATAGCTTTGTTTGGTCTTATGTGGCCTGCTCCATAACTGAATGGCGATGCCTTGGTGTGGTTTGCATTCAGAATTGGTTCCATCGTGTTATCTTGTGTCATCGCTGTGGAATTCAGGAAAAACAGAAGAGAGGGGAGTCAGAGAGCTGCAGTCAAGATCTAGCATGAATTTTCTTGATAATGAATACGGAATGAACTAGAGTTCACTTAATTTGCAAATACACTCACCAGTAGTCATAATTGCTGATTTAATCGATGCAGGACTCCAAGTAGGATGCAGAGTTTTAAGAAGGCCAACTATGCCTGAAACATGAGGGCATGACATTGAAGTGCCTGATACTGAATTGAATAGAACTCTTCGTGTGTCAAAATCTTGATTTGTTGGTCCTTGTGCTTTTGTGTAGGCAGCTATTACACTCACTCCCGGTGCTGTGATATCAGGCTGAGCATAGAGAAACAGTTGCTGAATATTCGATATAATATTGACAAGCATCTGAAGCAAGAAGATAGTACTGTTAGAGAAATACCTTAAGAATCTCTGGCGTGACGGTATTGGGTCCCTTCGACGAAAAAGCCGCCACGACGGGGGCTGGCTTCGTGCCAATGCGTGTTACTGGATGAGTAATATAAGCAACGGGATACCTGTCAAAAATATGAACTTTGATCAGTGCGATGCATCAAATTTCATTGCACGCCAGCTAGGATGATGCCCATCTAGTTAAATCATGTAGCTAAATACATCTTGGAAGAAGCCCAGCTAATATGAGAAACAAGGTCTGATGATACCAGCAGAAAAATGTGAATATCAGGATTGATTTAGTCTAATAGCAAACACATTAGGATAGGGTGATGTGCATGGTAAAAATGACAGTAGTTATATGTTATCTTACTCTGTGGAATTAATATATTTGAAGATAGCAACACCGCTGGTGTAATTGATATGCGATACAGGAAGAACGTGAGGATCGGCAAGAATTTCATTCCCAGCATCCTTATTATTGGCAAGAACCATCCCTACAGCACCAGCCAAAGCAGCTTGCTGGCCCTTGTCAACTCTTGCATTTATCCCTCGAAGACAGACTAAGATCTTCCCCTTAGCTTTTTCGGGATCAAGTGATCCATCCTTGCACAGCAGACTGCATGACACATACAAAAAAAAATTACATGTCTTAGCAGATAATGTCAAGGATTTCCAGTGCAGAAAAACAATATTGAATTATGTTGAAGGGTACTAATCAGAGGGAATGCGGAATCAGAATGAACGGGAACATAAATTCTTCAATCCCTACGCGTTTTCAACTGATGCATTAGTTGCTCTAGCATCTGCAGCACTCATAAGCGGAAAGAACTTATTCTTTGGTAAGGCTTTAGCTGATAAACTCTCCCCCTGTAAAATCATCAGGCATGTCTTTAAACGGCTCATTTTGTTATCAAAATAATCTCTCTTAAGATTCAAGGAAGAAAAAGGGACGAGTAGGAAGGGGAAAGAAACCTTAAAGCTTATTTTGTTTCCTAGGACAACATAACTAGGAAACTCTCTGTCCATGGTGCTGGCCCCGACTGTGATCTCCCATGGTGCAACATTGGAGACTGTACCATCTACAGGACCTGAATTTCCAGCAGAACAGATCACTACAATGCCATGCTTCACGGCATGGAAAGAGCCAATTGCAACACTATCATTGAAGAATGCGGTAGGATTTCCTCCTAGCGAAACAGACAATACATCGACACCATCACTGATAGCAGCGTCAAATGCTGCTAAGATATCTGCATCAAAGCATTCCTCTCCATCTACTGGGGGATAGCAGACCTTGTAAGCTGCCACCCGGGCCTTTGGTGACCCCCCTTTTGCGGTTCCGTTGCCCATGTAAAAAACACTTGCACCAGCTACAAAGTTACCTCCTGCTGTTGATAAGGTATGGGATCCATGGCCATCTTCATCTCGAGGCGTATCAAAGGAGGAGTTGAGATGACCAACAATTGAAGCATACCCTTTGTTGAAGTACCTGGCTCCTATAAGCTTCCTTCATATGCACACAAGATATGCATAGATAATTAGTTAGCAAGCAAAAGATGATCAGAATCTTACAAGCAAAATATTTTGGAAACCTATACAAATCTATGAAGAGTGTAAACACAGTATGAAATCTTTCCAGGTGGCGTAGCAACCGCAGAAAGATCAATAACAAAAAGTTGAAAAGGTAAAAAGATAAACAAGAGTTGCCTATAATGCACATGGGATTGTATTAGCAATATGCACTCTGTTAATGCAGGGAGCTGGCAAATAAAAAGGTGTCCCCTAGTTGAACTTTGCTCGCCGACTCTTGCATGCCTGAGAGGGTACAAGAAAATGCTGGAGAAGAGGGAGCTAAGCAAACTTTACTTTATACATATACATATACATATACATATACGTATATGTATGTATGTATGTATGTATGTATGTATGTATAGGGAAAATGCAAATATTTCTGAAAGAAATGATAACACAGCTAGCTAGCTTTACAAGAAAATTCCAAATCGATGGGCTTAATGGGATACCAGCAATCCCACCATAATGAGGAAGGAATATTTTGACTTTTTCGAAATCAATGGCAGCATGCAGCATTTATAGATTCCACAAAGTCCATCGGCTTTTTCTGAATATCCCACCAATTCTCTGACTGTGATGGGCCGTTTCTGGACGTTGTAGCTTTTTCCTAAGAGTTTACCGAGCACTTCTTAATTTTTCATAAATGCAATCCCATGGTGGCCGAAAGCATAGTAAGATCACTAATGGCAGAAAAATTATGACACTGAACGCATAGCCACTCAGCCAACATAGCAAGATTTTGATTGCATCTTCGTAGAAACAGTAAAAAAAAAATTAGTTAACAAAGCAGACCTGTTGCAGTGGAAGCCAGGATCATAGCCATTTTGACATATTCCTTTCCACTTTGATGGAACCGGTCCCAACCCTTCATCACTAAAGCTTTCAGACTCGGGCCACACTCCTAGCACATTCCATTCAACCAAATTAAAAGCTAATTAATTGCAGCTCAACTATATTATTCCTTCTCTCTTTTCCAAGAAAATGAAGCTTGCTGCATCATTCTGCTTCATTTTGGATCATAATAATAATAATTATTATTCTATTAATAATTATGTATCTATTATTTCGTTTTCATGGTATTCATGTTAATCTAACCAGTTAGAAAAAAGAAAAAAAAAAAAAAAAGTGGGGACAAAGCTTTTGGATCTCTCGGGCACGCTTATCCAGACTTGGGGGCTAAACAATAATTACGAGGATTTAGCGATGCCCTATAGTTTAATATTGCAAATCTAGAGACCCTCAATCTAATCAGTTTTTTTCTTATCATTATTTTTCTTCTTGGTCAGGTCATATCTGGAGGTCGGCTGGTCAACAAAAACACCAATGATAGATTTAGAAATCGAACGTGATTTGTGGAGTCTTTGAACGCTATCTTGTAAACCTTCTATTATATCTTGTGGTGTTTAAAAGTGTAATAATATTTATGTTTTTCAGTATTTTTTATTTACAAATATATTAAAATAATATTATTTTTAAAAAATTATTTTTAATATTAATACTTTAAAATAATATAGAAATAAATAAATTATTATAAAATTAAATTTAAACTTTAAAAAAACACGATTTCAATTATATTCCACGAGCTTGTTTGAGAATATGGTTGCGATTGCTTTTCAAAATATTTTTTTATGTTGAAACATTTCAAAATGTTATTTTGTTATTTTTAAAAAATTATTTTTAAGATCGCCACATCAAAATATTTAAAACATAAAAAACATAATTTTTTATAAAACATGATTTACACACCGTCTTCGTAGATAATAGATCTGGAAGTGATTTTCCATATTCCAAATTCAATCTCTAAGCCAACGATGCACGTCCAAATTCAAATTGGAAAATTCAAATGAAGACATAATAGTTACTTCTAGAGTAGAAGAAAAGGACACCTCAACGTTATCACTACAAAGCTTCTAACTCCATGGAAATAAGAGATGCAATAAAAATGTCATTATTTTTATATAGTTTAAGATTTCGTAGACTACCTGAGCTCGCATTTCTATCTTCTCTCTCTAAAAATCTCGGGAAGGATAAATAAAATAAAATAAAATAAAAAACCCTCGTGAACGACTTTAGAAAAAAAGGGTTACCAGTGTCTAAGTTTCCGATAATTGCATCTTCACCAAATCTTGCCTTCTTCCAAATCGAGCTAGAAGGAACGATTCCATCTTTCTCGAGTCCCAGAAAGCTCCATGAATGAGTTGTGTGTTGTTTTCTTCCCTGGTTCAAGAAGACCGACACTACTCTTGGATGCTCTGCATTGGATAAGGAAGACAGCTCAATAATCACAAACGAAACAAAACAGGGGCACAAACAGAGCAGCAGGAACAGTGGTTTCTCACTAGCTATCTCAGCTGCTACTTCATCTTCTAAAGTGGCAGCAAATCCATTGATGTGCCTCGTGTACGAGTAAAATATAGCATCTTCAGCGAATTCACGGCTGTTCCATGAAAATCAGAAACAAAATTAGATATCTTGCTATGGAAAAACAGCTATTTCTTCTGTAGCTATGCTTGAACATCCATTACCTTCCCAAGAAGGATCCAAGGAATGCATAATGAGAGTCCTTCGCTAGATTTGCATCGAAAGACGAGGGTTTCGGGCCATGAGAATGGCCTCCGAAGTACACCACATATGGCTACAGCACCATTATATACACAGAAAAAGAAGATTCAATATGTTGAAATATCAAGCTGCCACCATTACAACAACAACCAAAAACAAAAAGAGGGAAAAGAAAGAGATAGTGGGTGTGTGGTTTAATGTATAGTTAATTTCTACAGAGATTGAATGCTCACCTTTATGGAGGCAAAGGTGGGTCTCTGCACTAGAGTCAGAAAAAGAAATGGTAGGAGGCAAAGCGTAGGGCTTGGAAGTCTCATTGCTTGCTGCCTCTATTAGTAAATAATAACAATGGCAACTTACTCGCTCTGCTATTCCCCTGTTTATGAAGAGGCCTTCCCATTTATACCACAAAAAATAATGGACTATCACAAAAAAATAAAAATAAAAAATTCAATGAATATGCAGTACAAGTGGGGTTGGGAGTGCGGTTAACCGCAATTCTAAACACTTTTAAATTTTTTTAATATTTTTAAATAATTTTAATATATTAATATTAAAAAATATTTTTAAAAAACAAACACTCGATTAATACGAAGAAAGTAAAACTCAAAGAAAGGCAAGAGAGAATGGGGAATCTACGAGCGTTGACATTTTTGAAAGGATAAAATAATTGGCCAATCATGACCTGGGTCCATTTAATGCCCGGTGGGAATGCTACAGAAGCTGCTATCTCGATATTTTCCGCCAATTGCTCATCCACACACACAAATTTGTTTTATGGAATTCATAAAAAACAATTATGAGATATTCTTAGTGTATTATTTTTCATTTAGATCAATCAATAAAAGCTGCGAACTTCGGATGGGTCGGGCTTTGTGCGGCTAAACTTGGGTTTATAACCTAACTTTGTTTGATTATTAGTTGGTGAGATGACATGGTAACTTCCACGATATTTCCTACAAAAACAAGTCAATTATTAGAATATAAAGAACTTTAATGTTTATGCTAACAAATATAAAAGTAGAATATTGTGTTGGAGCAAAAGATGTTAAAGAGAGCAAGGGGTATAAGAAGGTGGTCCTGATTGTAAGGAGGTGGTCAGGTGGTCACGATGTGAGAAGGGGTGGTGATGATCGGGAGGTGTTAACCAAGAAGTGGTAATAATCATGAAATGGTAGTGACCAGAACAAGTTGACGAAAAGGTGGTAATGACTTGGAGGTGTTATCCATAAAGTGGTAGTGATATGAGGTGATAGTGTTCACGAAGTGGTAGTGACCAGAAGGAGTTAATTAAAAGGTGGTAACGCCCAGGAGGTGTTAACCATAAAGTAATAGTGATATGAGGTGGTAGGGATCACGAAGTGGTAGTGACTAGAAGGTGTTCACCAAAAGACTAAAGAGCAGAGGAGTGTAAATAGCAGTGGAGTGAGGAATATGAGTGGTGAGTGAACTTGTGATTGTTCTTAAGTTCTTAATCCGAAATTATTACCTAGTGGCCAAGGTATTTATAGACCTTGATCACATCACCTTACCTCTTATAGAATGGTATAATGATGGAAAACTACCACGTGGTAAGTGAAGAAAAATGAGTTGTTGGTCGTTGTTTTATTGGTGGAGAGGTTTGTGGTTGGTAAATGTCATTTGAGGTGACATGTAGGCAGGAGATTACTATTGGCGAGAAAGGATGAGTGTCGTGCTAACAATTTATGAGCAAGTCAGGGAGAGTAAGGCATTGTATTAACTTTATTGGAGCTTGTCATTTTGCATTGTGTTGCATGCCACTAACTAGGAATTTAGGTGGTTTTGGGTTTAATGCGAACATCTCCCAAGATAAGCTAAAATCATATTGGAATGGTTTGCAACTTGACCCAATAAGAATTTGCATTGCAGAACCAAAGTTATACGTAATGATCACTATCACCCTATGTCTATAAAGAGACGCAAAGGAGTAATATAAAATCACAACAAAATTGATCAAAATTTCAAATAGTTTGTAAGTTCAATCACGAACTTAGTAGGAGAGTCACTCAACCACGCAAGAGATATCAAGAATGCCAATTTCTTTATTAGAGTTAGTCTTCCATAAAAAAATCTCTACGGATAAAAATATTTATACTAAAAAGAATTCTGAGTCTAAAAGGATATCCCTACTAAATATAGATAAACCTAATAAATAATAATAATCTAATGAACCCAAATTTAAATAAAGGCCTTAATATCTCTAAAAGTCATAATAATAACTAAAAGATAAATAAAACAATAGCTCAACTAATTTAAATAAGACTAAAGTCATTTTCATATTTTTTTAGCAAAATCAAAGCCCAACTTTAAAAGCATGATGCTCTCTCATCTTAATAAATTATGAGGCGTGCCATATATCACTGAAAAGATATGGATGTCAAATTTCCAATGCAACTGGGATTGCATTAAAATTACTTCTATAGCTTCAATTATGACTCAAAAGTAGCTAAAGACCAAAACTAGCATATTTAAGTCTTTTTATTCCAATCTTTCTATAATACCTGAATTTCCATCTACAAGCATCTCTTAAACATGAATTAAATTAATCTGGGCTTGTACATCATTATTTAATATCTTCTTGAAGTCCGCCTTAGCCTATGTGTCTTGAAGAAGTTTATTAAAAGCTTTTTTGAACCTCTTAACTCTAAATTTTATCACTAAATCAACTGGAACCTCTAACAGATCTTTTGGTATCACTTGGATTGCATCAGGGTCCAGGCCAAAATATATGGTGGATAACTTATTTAGGCTAGGTCAAAGATCAAATTGCCTGGTGAGGCTTATCGATTAGTTAAGGTTTGTCCAAATGACTTGAATGTAAGGTTGTTTGGACTTGGCTATAATGGTCTTAATTTTATTTTTATTTTTTAATGCACTATCATTTCGCCCTGGTTTTTTAAACATTCATATATGAATGACTTAACTAGTGGAAGTAGAGGGAGAAAAAGATATACATGTCATGTTACCTTCACGTGGATTTTTTTTTAAAGTGTTTGTAAAAGAGATGAGAGTTTGTTTAGTTTACTTGTTCCTTTTAGATAATAGAATATTACTACTTAGACATAGGAGAATGATTTGTTTAGGTGATCATGATGTGATAGGAAGGTGGTAATAACTAGGAGGTATTAACCAAGTAGTGGTGGTGATCACGAAGTGGTAATGACCAAAAAAACATTAACCAAAATGTGGTAGTAATATGAGGTAGTAGTGCTCACAAAGTGGTAGTAACTAGAAAGTGTTGACAAAAAGATGGTAATGACCAGAAAGTGTTAACCATAAAGTGGTAGTGATATAAGGTGGTAAGGATCATGAAGTAGTAGTGACTAGAAGATGTTCATTAAGAGATTAAAGAGCAGAGGAGTGTAAAGAGTAGTGGAGTGAGGAACATGAATGGTGAACAAACTTGTGATTGTTTTTAAGTTTTTAATTTGAATTTTTTACCTAGTGAATAAGGTATTTATAGACCTTGATCACATCAGCTTACCATATATAGAGTGGTA
>Ga0325403_1005509_pt1 | contig 11955 bp, 3 predicted proteins | sample PopdelMetagenome_19_FD_205665 | JGI IMG/M metagenome (GOLD analysis project Ga0325403, IMG submission 205665) | Populus deltoides microbial communities from Bellville, Georgia, United States - Xylem-PdKOR-R4 | ecosystem: Host-associated > Plants > Phyllosphere > Stem > Wood/Secondary xylem...
ACCTCACATAAAAATTTAAGCTATTGAGTTGAATTGGTACCTTGACAATCTGCTATTGGTTTGCCAAATCAGGCATATTAAAATCATCTTACTACTCAGAAATGGATGCCTGAGTTAATCTGTTTATTGTAGTGTTTGGTATGGTGTATTTTGCCAATGGTCTTATGCTGGGAGATCTACATTCATTATGAATTTAGTTAGTTATTGTTGGAGAAAGATACCCATAAAATTTTTATATTGCAGACATTAGAGAAAGATATTGCTGGAATATGAACGAAAGCTGGGAGAGATTGTAAATCACCTTTGGATGTAATTCTTACTTTCAAAATATTTCTGCTGTTTATTCAGCTAAGTGAAATAGGTTCTAGTGTTAAGTTCTACTCAAAGTGATATGAAAAACGGAGGTTCAATTCTGTCCTAACACTTGCACCGTGTTTAAATACTAACACTTGTTACTGCTTAGTAACCACTTTTACCTGACTACTATAAGAGGGAGAAAGGAGAAGGATGGAGAGGAATCCATTCAGGTTGTTTGTAAAATAAGGTGTTTGACTTCATCTTGTTGCTTCAGTTAGAATCTTCTGATACTATTCAACTTTTCAGGCTATCATAACAACCCACAAGCTACAAAACTAACTGTAGATGAATAAGGGTGGGTGAACACTCGATCTTGGATATTTTGATGAAGAAGGACAATTATTTGTTAGTATGCAACTTACTACAACTTCTTGATATGAGCTCCTGTTTCTTTCTGGATGGATGGATGATTTAAGTTGATATACCATCAGTGTGTAATACAACAATCATAAAGCTCTCAGAGCTTACACTATAACCACAAAGACAACTAAGAGACTAAATTGAAATTTGAACATAAGCACTAGTTGGGGACCACCGGACCAGCAGACTTCTCTCTCCTGGTTTGCTCAGAGAAATAACCTCCTGTGCTGCACTGTTATTTTTTACTTCTGTATTTATCCACTGAAAGAGTAGAGGAATTGGATGAGCATTTTTTCTATAGGAATAACTCCCTCACTTTAAAGTTCGTCTTGAATTTTATAGATATTTACAAAAATGTAAAAATTTCAAGTTTCCCTGTCTTTAATTAAACATGTCTGTACTGCTTCTGTATGTGGGAAAATGCCCTCTCTGTTGGGTAAAAGTTTATGGGCCTCTTTAGGATGTTGATATTTTATGAAGTGCTTGAAAAGTTAAAGCATTACAATGCTCTCAGATTCTTATCTCTCTTTTAAAATGAAAATTTCCAGTTACCACGTACCTTGCTTTACTGATGATCTTTAGCAATATGCTATCAGTCATTATTTTTACGTTGAGACACAAAAGCACTTCCTTCTTCGTATCATTTTCCATGCATTCTTGCTATAGGTTTTTTTCTTTTTTTTTAAATCAACTTAGTTTGGTTGTATTTCCTCTCGAATGACTAATTCCACTGCTATTCAAGTTTTAGATGTAGGTCATTCTCTGTTAACTGATTAACATTGATAGTTGTAACGCTTATAAATCTATTTTAGAACTTAAAAAGGTATCTTTAACAGGGATGCAGACATTTAATTACGTAGTCAAGCAACTCGTAACAAAGTAGATAAGCTTTAAAAAACTGAAAATCAGATTTAATAGAATTTTGATTCGAAAATAAAAATTATCATGACATCCCAATTATTTTCATGTATTCAATCACATACACGTTTTCTTTTTCTGATAAAATGTTTTTTCAATTTTTTTTAAGATTTCACGTTAACATTATACCAATTATCCATTCGATAATTGCTTCTATTAGCAACCCTTTAACCAGGACACTAGTCCCAAACATCCGGACAACTAGTTCCTCCCATTATATCCATTTATCAGACATCTATCACATTTACCATTTACCCAAACTCGGCACTGACCCTGGTCCAGTCCATTACTTCTAACTATCCAAAAATCCAACCATCCAACATCTAACATTAACCCCGTTACCGGATCATTAATATATCCATCTAATTACCTAGCACGAACCGCATCACCATATCTCTTATTTATCCGCCCAATTCCTGGGCATCGACCCAATCACTGGGTCTCTTATTTATTCACCCAATTACCGAGCACCGACCTATTTATCGGGCCACTAATTCATTTGCCCAATCTACCGCACCGACCCCCTTTACCGAACCACTAATTCATCCGCTCAATTTCCCAGACACTGACCCCTTTACCGGGTCACTAATTCATCCATCCATTTTCTCTATGCACTGGCCCCTTTACCGGGTCACTAATTCAACTATCCATTTTCTCTATGCATTGGCCCCTTTACTGGGTCACTAATTCATCCGCTCAATTTTCCAGGCACTGATTCAATGTATAAATTTGACCGCAATTAGCATAACCACAATATACATAATAATATCACAAAATTACTTTATTATCAACTTTAAAAGCATAAGACACTACAATATTTTTTCAAAAATATATGATACTGTTCGTATCAATCTTTACAATCCTTCAATTAGTTCAACTGTTGCCAATTCCTCGCTGGGCAACCAGAACTTTTCAATTTTCTTAGTAATAATATCACATCAATGTTCATATTTATAATGGCATTATAAGAAAAATTACAATATCTTAACATTTGTAAAATTTCCTAAATAGATTAGGTGTCAGGCACCTACCTGCAGTCTGGTTATGGAATGCACGACCCTGATGTTGTCGTCCTGTAGGCAACTCTCTTCAGGAATTACTAATTCACTTATATAATTATTTCTTTTCGAAATAATTTAAATTTATTTTGTCATCACAAAATTAAATTTAAATTTCACATTTATAAATCACAAATAAAATATTTCCAATTCATATACCCATAATAAATTATTTTATTTATAATACATTAATTGTCATGGTTTATCCAACAAATAAATTGGTTGTATTATCTATTTCATGACTTCAATTCCACCATTTTTCCTAATCCTTATATATTACAACAATAAGATTAAACAAGGATTTTGTCATAATTTAACAACCAACTTTAACAACTCAATTCATTTATTTTCATGAACTTGGCCAAACATTTATAAGATGGAAAATTAAGATTTTCCTTCCATCATATTTAATTTGCAATTCAATCCTACTCACCATGTTTCTTAATGTATTTCAACACTAATTTTATTATTACCCCCCATCCACATTCCATCCTTTTATTTCTTTCCTCGCTTTGCCAAATTTCTTAGTTTAGTAAGGATGACATTTTTTTTTTATTTTTTCCATTTCCATCCTACTTGTTTATGCATTACTTAACCCCATTAAATACATTTGCATCCACACTAAAATCCTAACTTAGTCAAATACAATTTTCCTCTTCTTCCATTTAACCTTGCCGAATTTTATTTTATTTTTAACATTCAAGGAGAGATCAATTCTTCTTTTATTCTTGTTATCTAAGGTTAATTTTATTCATTTGAGCATTGTAATTTTTCATTTCATCAATCATATACATTCCCTACATTTTTCTACCAATGCTAAAATTTCAAGTAAAGTGTAACATGAAATTGTTTCTCATGCCAACAAACAAAATTTCATCACAATATAATAAATTACTACAACCAATATGTTAATCACAAAGTTCCATAATCAAGCACATCATCACTCAAGTATACATGTATGAAATTTCTACAATCAACACATTAGAATTATACTTGCTACTAAGATAACAAGGAATTTAATTAGAAGTAACCTCAAAGTGAAACCCTTTATCTCCCTCCTTCCATTCTCCACACTTCATTCTTCCTCCACAAGCTTTAAAACCCTTAGATCACTCAAATATTTAGTGTAGCTCACCATCAACCTTGTTAGTTATCTTAACTCTCCATAATCATGCATTATTTTCAAGAATTGATAAGAGAATTGTAGAAAAGATGTAAGAAATCCCTAACTCCCTTTCTCTCCTTGTAACTCACTAGACACCCTAAGCAAAATGGGGTTTATATAATAAAAATTTTATTATTTGCATTTAAGCCCTTGCCTTTTATGTTTAAATTTATCTAGTCCTTATGAGTCATTCTTTTCTTTTCTTTTTTTTTCTTTTGGTCGGCTGGAAACAACGCTTTAAAGGCTAACTTTTCAACTAATTTATACCATCTTTCTTTTAATTATACCAGCAAAATGAGTCAATTCTTCTTTGATTCTAGTTTTCAAAACTTCATATAAGGGTAATTTTATTCATTTGAGCATGGTAATTTTTCATTTCATCAATCACATACATTCCTTATATTTTTCTACCAATGCCAAAATTTCAAGTAAAGTGTAGCATGATATTCTTTTCAACTTTTTACTCAATTAAATACTAACCCATTCAATTCTCATGCCAATGTTGTACCAAGGGTTATACAACACAAATCTAGTTAATCATTTAAGAAGAAAAGTATTAAGAGTGAATAAGATAACAAATACAAAACATGTTAGTATCAAACATTAAAGTCCATGTTGAGTTTATACTATGCTTATTCTTACATTATTAGTGTAACCTTTTCACCTTGACATAATAAATTTAACTAAACATAATGAAAGAGAGAAACATAAATAAACAAGATAAGAACATAAATAAGATATAAGTTAACTAAGTAAAGGAAAGGAAATGAAAAGTATAAACAAGAGATTAATATAACATAAAATAAAACTTGAACATTACAAAATACAAAGAAAGAGAGTAAGAGCAAGATCTTGATCTGAATAACCAAGATGCTTAAATGCATGACAAATGCCTCCTTTTATAAGCCAAAATTCAGAACTATTAATTTGATGACTAATTGTTGAGTGGGTGGCCACCTCTTGAATTGGTAACAATCCTTATCTTCTTGTCTGCAGAAAATGTCATTGCTAACATTAGAATTTGAACAGGTTGTCCGCATGAAAGTTTTAGGATATTGTCTCAGCTTTCCAACAAAACAAGAATGAGGTCATTTGGACTTCTAGAACTCGAGATATGGGCTGAACACTGAACAGTGTCTGGGCTACAGGACAAATTCCAACTTCTCTGTTGTTGCTACAATTTGAACTTGAAAACGGTCCTTTTGAATCTTGGACTCTTCATGAACGTTTTAGGCCTATGTCATAGATTTCTATCCATATAAACCAAACCTAAATCAAAGTTCTATAGCTCCAGTTATGATCCAATAACCAAATGGTGTTCCAATTTGAATTCAACCATTTTTATTTATTCAATTTGTTATTATTATTATTATTATATTTGTTATTGCAAATTTTATACTATTCCTTTTCCTTAGTTGCTACCTTTAACAAAAGAACATAAATAATGTAATAATCTAATATGCAACCCACAATCATATGTTAAAGTGTGTGTGTGTGTGTGAAAATGAAAGTTTAAGAATACTTGTTAAATGAGTATATGAGCATAATCAAGTGATAACAATGCAAGAGTTTGTAAACCTGAATATTTCAAGAAGTATTCTGATAGACCTTGATAAGAATATTTACTAAGAGTGTGTGTATGTGATGTTTTCTGTAGATAAGAAGATAAAGATTGTTCCTAAGTTAAGAGGTGGTCACCCACTCAACAATTAGTCATCAAATCAATAGTTCTGAATTTTGGCCTATAAAAGGAGGCTTTTGCAATGCATTTAGGCATCTTGGTTGTTCAGATCAAGATCTTGCTCTTACTCTTTTTTTTTGTATTTTGTAATGTTCAAGTTTTATTTTATGTTATATTAATCTCTTGTTTATGCTTTTCATTTCCTTTACTTTACTTAGTTAACTTAAATCTTATTTATGTTCTTATCTTGTTTATTTATGTTTCTCTATTTTATTATGTTTAGTTAAGTTTATTATGTCAAAGTGAAAAGGTTACACTAATGGTGTAAGAATAAGTGTAGTGTAAACTCTCATGGACTTTAATGTTTGATACTAACATGTTTTGTATTTGTTATCTTATTCACTCTTAATACTTTGCTTGTTAAATGGTTAATCTAGATTTGTCTTGTATAACCCTTGGTACAACATATTTTTTCAATTAGTTTTCTTTTTTTAAAAATAAAACACAATACATCCTTAACCCATATAGCGAGCTTTAGGCTAATGACTCTCAGACTAGTTGGTCTTAGGGCATTGGATGTTGAGACACCCCTTCGAGCTTGGTAACTCGGGTTGCAGATACTAATATGTAGGTAGTGCAATGTTTGATTTCCTTAAGCTTTCTCCTCAACCTATGTAACAAGCACTGGGCCAATAGCTCCCAAGCCAGTTGACTTTAAGGTACCAGGTGCTAAAACACCCCTTCGTACTTAATTCCTTAAGTCAAGGAGGCTACGAAACCAAACTTATCTACTTTTTTATTTATTCAATTTGTTTTTATTATTTATTTATTTATTTATTTGCAAATTATATACTATTCTTTTCCCTTAGTTGTTACCTTTAACAAAAGAACATAAATAATGTAATAATCCAATATGTAACTCACAATCATATGTTAAAGTGTGTGTGAAAATAAAGGTTTAAGAATACTTGTTAAATGAGTATTTGAGCAGAATCAAGTGATAACAATGCGAGAGTTTGTAAACCTGAATATTTCCAAAAACTTGACACGATCAAAGAGTTGATGTCTTATCCCAAATGCAGAAGTGTCTAAGTAATAAATAACTCGGCAAGATTTGGGTCAAACCACAGGGAGGTGAACTATATAAAATTATAAACAATAAATGAAAAGTAGTTGAAGAGAACTTTTGAGATGTGATATTGATGTAAGGATTAAACAAGGATAAAATAATTGTCAAGGTTAGAAGATCCATTAATGGTGTAAGAATAAGTATAATCATTAGTGGATCCTCTAACCTTGACAATTATTTTATCCTTGTTTAATCCTTACATCAATATCACATCTCAAAAGTTCTTTTCAACTCCTTTTCATTTATTGTTTATAATTTTATATAGTTTACCTCCCTATGGTTCGACCTCGGTCAATTTATATGATAGGCCTGCATTTAAATTGAACATTTACCATAAATTAAAGGTATCTTATATTATTAGATATATTATTATAAAGCAAGCTCTAGTTAAGGAGTTATTGATACTTCAAGTGCAAAATAATGATATAAAACCTTGATAAAAATGCACTATTAAATACTAATTAGCCAACAAACAAAATTTCATCACAATATCACAAATTACTACAATTTATATGCTAATCACAAAGTTCCATAATCAAGCACATCATCACTCAAGTATAATGTATGAAATTTCTACAATCAACACAATAAAATCATACTTACTACTAAGATAACAAGGAATTTAATTAAAAGAAACCTCAAGGTGAAACCACCCTCTAGTCCCTCCTTCTTACTTTTTCCACACTTCATTCTTCCTCCACAAGCTTTAAAACCCTTAGATCACTCATAAATTTAGTGTAGCTCACCATAAACTTTCTTAATTATGTTAACTCCATAATCATGTATTCTTTTCAAGAATTGATGAGAGAATTGTAGAGAAAATATAAGAAAATCCCTAACTCCCCTTTGTCTCCTTGTAACCTACTACTGGACACCCCAAGCAAAATGGGGTCTATATAGTAAAAGTTTTATTATTTGCATTTAAGCCCTTGCCTTTTATGTTTAAATGTATCTAGTTTCCATGAGTCATTTTCTTTTCTTTTTCCTTTTGGTCGGCTGGAAACAACCCTTTGGAGGCTAACTTTGCAACTAATTTATACCATCTTTCTTTTAATTATATCACTATATGTCTCTTGTATATTTTGTTTTTATCCGGTTATTAGTATTTTTCGTTTAAATTTTGAAAATACTCTAAAAATTCTGAAACTTTACCCCATGGTAAAATAATATATTAGAATGTTCCACACAAAGTTGCAACTCAATTTGTCAATCATATTAAAAGTTATGCGCGATAGTGCAAAATAGGTCAAATTACAATTTTTCTAAAAAATTCTCAATTTCTCCCAAAAATTCTAAAATTTTAACCAAAGCTAAGAAAATATATTAGAAGTTTCCACACAAATTTTCAGAGTTTTCTGACAACCTGTTAAGAGTTACGAATTTTTAACATAAAACTAGTCAATTTATGATTTTTCGCCCACAAATCAAAATCTCCTTATTTAATCCCTGCGTATAGCACCCGATCATTTTACTATCTCCTCGAATCTACTTTACTATATTTATTTTCCTTTTTAGTCATTTACAGCTTATTCTTGTGCCACGACAACATTACCGATTTCTCGTCGTTGTTTACACCAACACTTTTCGTACCATTCTTTTCTTTTTAACCGGGGGGTTACAAGTACCCTTCTATTTAAGCTGTTTCTCCACCATCATGGCCATATGCATTGTCGCATCTAACATCACAATGACCTTAAAATTTTCAAAAATACATAAAGAACAGATATCTGACATCTTATTCTTAGAGGGGAAAAGTCTAGTTAAAGGAGTTGCTACTTAGTATTATGATCATTAGAAACCCTAACTGATCAATAGAGATTCTATGGTACGAGATTATTTATATGAAAGGGAAGACACTATCACCCTTTAGTTGTCCAACCTGAGACAAGCTGCATTGCTGATTTTGTCTAAAATGTTAAGGGTTTGTTTTTTGTTCTATTTTTATGGTCTTCCTATAATATTCCTGACTCTAGTGTCAATAAATATTCGCTTATGAATATTTTCAACTCTAGCGTTGGTAAATATTGTGTAACCCAAATAGTATGATAGTCCTGACCCTAGCGTCAATAAATAAATCCACAAATTTTAAATTATTTTAAAAAAAAATTTTGACTTATCTAGCCAATCCGTACGGGTCAATGGCCTAAGCCAGGGACTTGTCTGGCCACTATTGCACGCATAGAAAGACTTACATGGTGTAAGGACTGGCGAGAAGAACTCTTGCTGGAGTTTATGGGTTGTTGCTGCTGCCGGTTGGAGGCTGGCGTTCGGCTGAGGAGAGGAGCTTAACCACTGTTATCCACAGCTGAAAAGATGATAGTGCAGCTGTCGATGGCGTGGAAAAGAAGATGTTGTTTTCTGCTGGAAGGAAGATCTTACACCACTGTTGCTGCTTTGCGATGTTGGTGCTGTTCCAAGTGCTGAACCGAAGACAGGAAACTTGATGCTGTGGCTGTGGCTATGGTCCTTGGCCACTGGAAATCACGGCTAATACAAAGGAGATGAGTAGCAGATGTTATTCACGTCGTTGGAGGAGGACAGTTAGTTGGTGATGGCTGCATGCGTGCTGGTGTAAAGGGCGATGGTTGTGTGCTCCTGCTGCTGCTTGCTCACGGTGCAGAGAAGATGACGCTGCTAAAAGGGGGAGCTTCCATCGTTGCCGTCAGGAGAAGCTAAGAGACGCTGTTGCTAGACTATTGTTTGCACAATCTGCTACTGTTACATGAAGGAAGCTGTTGGACGACTATAACTGGTCATGGTGGTATCGATGATTGCAGGCCAAGAAAAACGGTGAAGTTGGGGGGTGGGGAGCCGGCACAGTAGCTAAAAAAATAGGTTTAGGGTTTTTTTGTGTATTGTGTTCTCTCTGGTTTTCTGGTAATGTCCTCCCCTAGATTTTTTAGATTATTTTTGTAATGTTATCTCTTCTTATGCACTGGATCTGTATTTATAATAAAGAAATCCTAGAAAACAAAGTTTCAAATAAATTTTTTTTTAATTTAAATTTGAGCAAGAATCAAATTTTAAAAATGAATATCTATTATTATCTTAATGATTAGGAGAGAATGACAAAAACACATTGTAATCCCTAGTTTTTTCATAAATTGACAAATCACACTTTTCATTGAAATAAATCTCCTAATCTTTTAATTTAAAATTTTAATCCCTTTAAAATTAAATTAAAAGCAAATTGGTCAAAATTGAGTTATAACATGCACCATCTCTTCTAACTCCACACAATAATGCAACTACATGACATATAAGCTATAGCATGATTAAGGTCATTCATAAATCTAACCATAGTAGTCTCCCTATTCTTCTCAACATTAGCTCAAATTATAATAAATCTCATCTCCTTGAAGTATTCATTAACCCTCTTTGTATCTTAAGTCATACTTTGTAACATTTGATACAATTCTCTATAATAGTGGTTAGAAACAAATCTTCTCATAAGGGATTTCATTTTATCCCAAGTATAAACTTGTCTCTTATAATTCCTCTTATGGTTTGTCACTAACAATCCCACCACACAATAGCACAGTCAGTAAAAAGCAATAATAGCAAGCTTGACACTTTTGGGCTCCGAATAATTGTGATAATAAAAAATCAACTCCACTTTCCATTCTAAATAAACTTCTGGATCATTCTTTCCTTGAAAAACTTGTACTTTCAACTTAATTATACTCAAATCTCTACCAAACTCAGCATTATGGTTTGGGTACCTATAATTACCCCTCTGGCCAAAATTATCACCATATCTTTCCCCTCCAAATCGATGATTTTGTTTCTATCCAAAATGTTTTCCATGTCCCACAAAAACATCTTTAAAATCAACATCACTCATGTCCGTATTATCACCTACAAACTCACTAAACAATCCACCTCACATTAAATTCTCTTAATCAAACCTATTTTGAACCCCTTCATGATCATTAGTATGTTGTATCTCCAGCCTATCTATAAACACCCAAAAGAATATATATATATATAATTGATGACTCATTTTTCGCTGCCGATTTCTTCATCGGCAGCGACGTATTTTTCGCTGCTGATCCAGTCATTGCTTTCTATTTCTGGATCGGCAGCGACGCAGTTTTGCCGATTTCTTGATCGGCAGTGACACAATTTTTGTTTTTTTAAAAAAAATTTACTATTGTTTTGGGCTTGAAAAGTCGGGTTGTTAGAGTTGGTATCAGAGCACTTGGTCTGGATCCTGAGGATCACTGATAATTGTGTTGCTACGGTGAATTTCAAGATGGTACGCACCCGACAAGTGACACAAACAGAGCCGCCATCCTTAGAAAGGAGGGGCGGGAAACAAGGTGCCCAAGGTTGGCAAGACGAAGATCCCTTGGATGATACGACATCTCATGCTCCAATAATACCACCCGAAACCTTGCAGGGGAAGCTGCGGTAGCGGGGGAAGGCTAGAGGCCTAACCAGACAGAGGGAGTACCCCTAGTTGCAACAGAGCAGCAAGAAAGATCAGAAGTGTCAATATAATGAGAAAACAAGAATTCCAAGTGAGCTTTTGTTTATAGAAAAACTACCCTCTGTTAGTTCCGTGTTTTGTTTCTTATACGTGAGTGTTTTCCTATACATGGAGTCTAATTGATTCCTGATATTCAACATCTATACATGGTAAGATAATCTCTACAACTGATATTAATAGAGTCCTAAATTGTATAAGTCTCTAAATTACATACGGTAACATACCCCCTCAAATTGATGTTGATAAGTCAACCAACAACAATTTGCCAACAAGAAATTGATGTCATTGTCGAGCCATAGCTTTGGTGAAGATATCAACCACTTGGAGATCAGAAGATATATGAGGAAGAGATATCACTTGACTTTCTAAAGTGTCTCGAATACAATGACAATCAACCTCAAATGCTTGGCGCGCTCATGGAAGACGGGATTGGTGGCAATCTGATTAGCACTAGTGTTATTAGCATGAAGAGGGGTAGAAGTAGTCTGAGGAAACCCAAGCTCCGCAAGAAGACCGCGTAGCCATACAATTTCAGAACAAGCAGTAGACATGGCACGATACTTGGCCTCAGTAGAGGATTTAGAAACACGATCTTGTTTCTTACATCTCCAAGAAATCAAGGCATTCTGACACGACAAAAAGATTGATGTCTTCTCCCAAGTGCAGGAGTGTCGAAGTAATAAATAACCCGGCAAGACCGGGGCCGAACCACAAGGAGGTTAATTGTATAAATTATAGTTAACAGCAACACAATAACAACAATAATAATAGTAATAATAATAATAATAATAATAA
>Ga0325403_1005511_pt1 | contig 11954 bp, 6 predicted proteins | sample PopdelMetagenome_19_FD_205665 | JGI IMG/M metagenome (GOLD analysis project Ga0325403, IMG submission 205665) | Populus deltoides microbial communities from Bellville, Georgia, United States - Xylem-PdKOR-R4 | ecosystem: Host-associated > Plants > Phyllosphere > Stem > Wood/Secondary xylem...
AGTACTAGCTTGTTTTTGCAGGGGTAAAAATTTCTGATCTTGCAGAGATCGCCTTGTTAAACGGACGCAAAGAAGACTAGGTCTGGCAGATGCTTGGGTTGCGCTGACCCGAGAAGAAGGAAGGGGGAAAAAGTAAAAAATAAATAAATAAATAAATAAAGAAAAAAATTGTAAAAGGATGTGGAAAATAGAAAAAGACTTGAGAGAAATAACAAATAGATAAATTGAAGCTTGTTGCTTGATCATTGTTCCTAACAAACCAAACGTCGGGGCAAGGTCAAGCATGGAGTGTTCCTCCGTAAATGTTTTTATATGCTCAAATCTTAATAAAAGTTTTAAAAAGTTCAAACGAGATATTGGAATTTCCAATAAAATAAGAACAAATGTAAATGCAAGAAGACTCATTTGGTATAGGAATTGCATAGTCAACAAAAAGTGTAGCAAGATATGGATAATTATAATGCATTATTTCAGAATTAATACAAGTATAAATGAAAATGTTAGAAATATAGACGATTACAGTGCAAGGATGTGATGAACCTGTAATCAAAATGGATAGAACATTGCTGTAGTTTTTTTTTTCCTGTGAATTTGCACCTTTTCCCTTCATTATCACGAGTAACCTTTAGACCTTCTTTGAATGTGACTCTAGAAACAGAAACATATAGCTGGCCATGTAAGAACTTAATTAGGAGGAAAACACCAACTATTTTTAATGAATGGCCATGACTTTTTTTTTTTTTTAAATCATAGACACAATTGAAAACCAGATTTATAGGGAAGTAGAGCCGAAAACCAGATTTATAAAAAGAGCTCGTAAGCTCAAGATTTCTAGTCGATTGCATATTTATACGTGGATTAAAAAATACATGCGCTATAAGCCTTGTACCATTGCATAGCCATATTGATAGATTTATCGCAGAGTAGCATAATAATTAAGGATTCCTATCTCAACACAAATTGATTAATGGATCTAATAGGATATAATAAATCTACATCGTCACTGTCAGAAAACGATGTGCATATTGGATCAATGCTTAGATAGATCCATTTTTTTTTTGCTAGATATCTTAATATCAAGGATGAAATTGTGCTCTTCTTTTGGCGTTACAATGGCTAGCTCTCTAACATAGTTGGTGTCAAGGTTGTCGTTGGTACATTCAATAAACAGGTAAAACAGTAATGAAACCGGATCATTGGTAGTTGGCAGAATAAATTCTTTAGGATATAACATATTTCTCCGTCACCAACACGAAGAATCCATGTTGCAGAGGCCTGCAGTGACTTTTTTTTGTTCAGCGCTTGAATTTGTGCTTGAAAGACTTGTAATTTCTTTCAATATAAAGACAGAGAATTGAGAGGCTCGAACGATGTCTTCTCTTTTTCCACCTGGAACAATAGGTGATTCATACTAATAATTATCAGAAATCACCGCCGAGCAAAACAGTTCTCTCGCCAAAAGAACTATCTTGTTGGTTGTGCTTTGTATTGCTTATATATGACATCTCTCAATGCTCAAACAAATGCCTCGAACCAACATCTGTTGTTCATAGGGGCTTCATCTCATGCTAGAAGTGCTTCCATTTCAAGAAGCCTTCAAAGATGGGTATTTTTATTTTTTAATCTCACGTGTAGAGTCCTGATCGACTTTCAAAGGAATCTTAAATTTTGAATGTGCAGTTTAGCCTCTTGGCAGCAACAGAGATGTGATTCTTGACGAGGCAAAAACCAGCCCTTCACAGTGAATTTTATTCTTGATTGTATGCTATAATTTATTTATTTTTCCATCATGCCCATGAACGAGAAAATAACTTTTTTTTTTTTTTGAAGGACCACATCGATAACACAACCATAAACTTGTTTTTGAAGGCGAAAGTTGCGTTATTTGATCGAGAATGCCATAATTACACTCTTCCTCCAAGAACTTGTTTTTGAACTCCACCATAAGGCATCGGTTAGCCGTGTTCACTTCGAAGAACAATTAAAATGTTATTCCAGCTAATATAGAGCATAATTCTGAAGCTTAGAATAAGATAATTAATGCAAGTTTGGCACAGCAAAGGATGCTTTCAAGTCTGGCGCCGTTATATCATTATGCATCTGCCTCTAAGTAAATTTTGAAAAACGATATTTAGGACCAGCAACTTTGTAGAAGAGGATAATGCTAACAAAAGGTTGTCTTAATTGTGGAGATGTAGTTGTTGCAACAACATCGTCCATGCTTTTATCCATTCTTTGTCATTGCCTAGAAGGCCTAGTGCCTGGCAAGCCAATTAAAATGTTTGGTAAACAATTTCAAAAACTAATTTAATTAAGATTATCAAAACTTGTTGGATCTCTTACATGGTTGAGGAGTCTCATGAAATATAGCTCACCAACAGCAGGATGAACATGTGTGAGTGAATCTATCTACACTTCTACCTCTTATAATTACCCTTGAAGACCACTCTTTTTAGCAAGGATCTCTAACATATTTAGATAGGAATTGTGAATATATAGTAAACAGATCGGTTAATTCCATCAAACTTATAGTACCATTCAAACAATTCAATGAGCATGTTCATATATATATATATATATATATATATATATATATATATGTGGTCTCTAAGAACTGAATTTAGTGAATGTTTTGCGGATAATACAACATGATGATGCAAAGGTAAATGAACTTATAAATGGACAACTGGTGAAACTCGTAAAGATAGATAAAATAACAATTAAGAGAAGCCTAGATTTCATCATGATTTTTTTTTTTAACAATCAAAATTAACACATATCTGACCTGCCCCGAATAGAGAATGCTAGGTGTGCACCTGAACAACGTATCATTTGCTCAATTAAAAATAAAATAACAACGCATCAAATATTATTTAGATTTTAGCCACTTTCAGTGGGTTAAATTTTAGAACTGGAAAAAAATTATTTCCAACTTTTTTTTTTAATTTGAGAATATCTAAAAAATATCCTAGATAGTTCAGTAAACTCATTTTTAATCTTAAATCAAAACATGAAAATTCAATTTGAATAAAAAAATTCTTAAGGTTCGATTTATTTTATCTGGTGAGATAAAATATAAAAAATATCTCAGTTGAACTTCTCTGATTAAATAAAAGCTATTGACACAAAATTAATTTTTTTATTGCTGAAATATTGTTAATTAACAATTTTTTTTATCCGTTTTTTTAATGACTTTTTATTTTTCTCTTAAATTCAAGGACTGAAATATAAATAAAATAAAGTTTTGTATCAAAACTAAAAGTGTAAACCCCGTGTTAAGTAATGTAATTATAAAACAAATATATATTAAATTCAGAAGAAAATATTTATGAACATGGGTGAAATTTTTTAATTTATTAGTGTAATAATTAGGTTGAAATAAAATAGTACTAAAAACAATTAACAAATACGAACGAAAATTGACAAATCTAAAATTGAAATTTCATAAAAAAACAAAAAATTGAATCTTTGCATATACTTTACCCTCTGATTCTCCAAAAAAAAAAAATGACCCCCAATCAATTCATCCTCTTTTACACACTGAACTAAACAACCGACCCCTTAATTTCACCCAAAACCTACAAACGGCTTATACCACGGCATCTCACTAAATCGACCACCATATAATCCCCCCCCCCCCCCCAAACAAAGATCAAAATAGCCCTAAATAAAAGTTGTTAGGGTTAACAATAACCCATGAAATCAATTTGAGAGAGAAATAGTTTCAGACGAGGAAGTGTGTCTAATGGGATGGTTTGTCATTTCAGCAAGTGCATGGTAAAAAGACCATCTATTTTAGTATTTTAGTGTTTTTGAAAAAATAAATTAAAAAGAACAAAAAAATACTATTAAAAGGAATAGGATTTTATGAAATGATGCTGTAAGAATTAAAGAAATTATAGTACAACTAGAAAATTAAAAAAAAAACAAAAAAATTGATAAAAAAATATTTCATTGTGGTTTATTGATAAAGAATTTTCATCAATAACTTATGATGGAAACGACATCAAAAATAAAAAATAAAAATTATGTTAGCATTTTTGACATGTCAAATCACCAACAAAAATATTGATGAAGTTTTGTCAGTGTTGTTAGCATTTTTGGTGTGTCAAATCACCAACAAAAATACTGATGAAGTTTTGTTAGTGTTTTTAAGAGAAAATTAAACCCGACAACTCTTTTAAATACACCCTTAGCAAATATTTCTCTCTTTCTTTGAATTTTCAGTAAAAAAAATTCTCCACCCTATCCCTTTCTCTCTTTCAAACCTTCTCAAATCTAGTCATCCCAACCTACCAGCACTGTTATTAAACCTAGTCTGGCCCGGCAAGTTAATATGGTGGCTGGACCGGTCCGGGTTTAATAAAAGACCGGTTGTGGCAACAGCCCGGGTAAATCCGAACGACCCGAGCGAACCCGGACAAGACCTGGTTTTTTTTTTCAAATATAAAATTTGAAACTCATTAGTATATATACTCTATGTTCCCATGAAAAAAGTCATGTTTTTTCAATGTGCGATAAACAACCTTTTGATTTAAATACTTCAACTTAAAAGGATAACATAGTATCTTTTCAATGTGAGATTTGAAGCCCTTTCGTATATATACTCTATGTTCCCATGAAAAAAATCATGTTTTTTCAATGTGGGATTTGAAACCCATTAGTATATATACTTTATGTTTCAAAGGAAAAAATTATGTTTTTTCAATGTGGGATAAAAAACTTTTTAAAATATTCTTTTAAACTTCATAATATGTATAATCTATATTTACATGAAATTTTTCATATGAAGTATTAAAACTTTAATTTTTTTTTTAATTTTTTTAGGTTAACCGGAGTTGATTCGGGTTGACCCATAAAACCCGGGACCCAGCCCCTTGACCTGGTCAACCCCCGAGCCGGGTTTAATAACTATGCCTACCAGTGCAACACGTTTTACAAGGCTTAAGCTTCCCTCCAAATGGTTCCTTTTCTTGTCAAACTTGAATTTTTTAATTAAACAAACTCATCCATTTATGATTCAATAACCTATTTATATCCTAAGTTAATTTATTGAATGTTTTTATATGTTTCTCGGTAATAGTGGAAATTAAAAATTAGTAAATTGACATTATATTATTTTTAAATAGAATGTGGAAAAATATTAGTTTTTATATGTTTTACCTTTGGAATCAAGTTTTTGAGAAATTGTCTTTTTAAAACAGGTTTATTAAACATCTTTAGCTATCCCTCTCTATGCTTGAGGATTGGAATAGCAGTTGAATATACTGGAAAATGGGTTTGATGTGTTTTAGGGGTTTTCCATCAAAGTGAATACAGATCCATTAGCAGTAGCATATCAAGAAATTATGCGAGCCAATTTCTTCAAAATCATTTTAAGAAATATTTCATCTGCAATTTCATTAATAATTAAGAAATTATGCAAGCTAATTTTTATTCCATCAACAATTTCATTAATAATTTATATTGTTGATGAAATATTTCATTGATGATTTTGCAGGTATTAGAAATTGCTGATGAAATAAAAAGTTGACAAGTTATTTTTTGATGATGGTATTCCATTGACAATTCCATAGATAATTTATTATACCAACGGGATTTTCTGTAAATGCTTATGGAATATTCCATCAGCATTCTCTAATTTTTTTTAGTAGTGCGGGTATTATTTTATGTCAATTTTATGGTTAAGTTAGAAATTTGAAGAAAATTGATATAATTAAAGGTATTAATTTAGGTTGAATAAGCTTTAATTAAAGAAATAATAGATAATTAATTGAGTCCCAATTAATTTTAGTTAATTATAGGTCTTTTTAAAAATTCATGAAAAATTAAATTAATGTTTAATTGATAACAATCAGGGTATTAATTGACCTTATTTATTCTTGAATCTAGTAAATATTGGGTACTTAGTTGGGTAACAATTATTTTATGTTGGAAATTTATAGAAAATCCAATTTGTATGGAATTGATAACAATTAGGAGGTAAGTATTTTTCAACTTATAAAGTGTTTGTTAATTATTGGGTTATGAGTTATATTTTTTTTTTAAATTAAAAGAATTGAATTACCTTGAAATTAAAAAAATGATGAGTTATCAAGTTATTAACTGGTTTGAGTATGTTAATTATGATTTATTTTTAATAAATAATTAAATTTGTGTTTGATAGTATATTTTAATTTTTAAATTGTATTTATTGTTTTAATTTCAAGCAAATTTCAACATGAAGTTTGATTGGATAGTTGTCGTAGGAATAACTGTAAAATTATATTAGATTTTGAAAGAATATTAGTTAGGTTAAAATTAGATGTCTAAAGAATCTTTGTTGGTTATTCAATTTTTGAAAGAATTTTTTTTATTGTGATTGTGAGTTTATTTTGAATAATTATTAACTTTGAGATTATAACAAACAAAAATAAAAAATAAAAATATCAATAAAATAATTTATACTACCCTCTAAATGTCAACGAAATATTCCGGCGGCTCTGTCCGATTTTCTGGTAGAGTGCCAACTGCCAACCGTGGTTAAAAATTCATACTTGTAAAGAATCCGTCAAGCGTAAAGGGTCTGCGTGCATGGGCGCCGTTTCTGACTCTTTACATAGAAAGATTTGATGCCCGTAAAAGGACATTTTACTCAAACAACATTAATGAAAACAATTGTTTCGGTTTTGAACTAGTTTAACGTTAACCACATGTCATGAATTGCTATAATTTTGTCAAATTCTTACTGTTTTTTTCTTTCTTTCTTGTACATTAAGTCGTCACTTTTGCTATTACGTTCAAATTAAGATCCTTAATTAGTGCATTTTGACTAATCTTTAGATATGGTTATTTTTTACAAAAACACGTATACAGACAGATCAACTATACATTCAACAAGAAATTAACTAAGACGCCTTTTATATTTACATATATTTGAAGGGATGTTCAATGCATCTTGAAATAAAGTAATCACAAAGATGAAGTGAGAAGTAAAAAAACAACCACTTGACTGACTTTTGATGGAGGGTTTTTGATCGAATGGTTTTGAGAAGGCTTCCATTTGGAGGGCTGTAGAACATAATGGGAGCCCAAAAAGCAGAGAATTAATAGGTGGTGATGGACACTATCTAATCAACTTTTGCTAATGACAACCATGATTAGATAAGCTAATTAATTGCTGTTAAATAAATAATGAGTGATCATCGCTAGCACACGATAGCAAGGGCAAATAATATACAAGAAAACCCACAAAACGGGAATTCATGCAAGAAACGGGGGCGGTTGCAACGCGGCTCAACCAATGAATCAAACAGAAAAACAGAAGGGTAGAGAATAGTGCGAGGATATTATCCATCCATGCTCCCTTCCATAACTTTAATAAAGATGGACCTAGTTAGGAAAAGGCTAAACCATGCATTATAGGGATGGTTATTTTTCTCCCAGGCAATTATAGGATAGGTAAGCACACTGACACTTCATTATTTAGCCTTGAATATGCTCTTAGATCAACATTGATCTTGTGATGATCATCAACAAGATCACAATCATCGATGATAAACACACTTGCGACTTGCCCTTCATCCACTCAGGCCGCCTCCCGTCAAGGCCCAGCGAGATATCAAGGGTCCCCACAAGACCCAGAGGAAGGAAAAGGAAAACACAGAAACACTCTGTGGTGCACAAAACCCCACAGTAACCCACCACCTGGAAAAAAACCAAAAAAAAAGGGGGGCTTACCCACGTGACAAGCTGTGCTGGGGTAAATCGATTGGCTGAGCATTCATGTCATTGTACGGAACAACACTTGACGTGTCTCTCGCCTTGTACGGACCGAGGGTATGGTGTCCCATTAGGTGCCCAAGTTTTACATGCTACCCAGCTTTGGAGGCGTTTAAGAACTTGTCTGAGAGAAACTGGCAACCGACAGGAATGCTCACTGTCTCGCAATTCACATGGGGGGGTTGCCCCTTCATTGGATACCGGGAATGGGAAGTTGTCAGTCATACTTTATGCCAGGTGTCACCACATGACAGCATGGTATCAAATTCTTGGTGAATCTAACTTTGTTGCTTAACAGAGTGGTGGTAATAATGGGAATCACATGTTGTTATTTTTTGCGTTTAAATGCATTATTATTCCCTGTTTTTCTCTTTTTGGGAGGTGTCTGTTTTTTTTCCTCAAATTACCAAAAGAAGAAAGAGATCAGGTTCTTGATGTTGCTCGCTCTTTATTGTTTTTTATTGATTTATATACCCACTAGGGTTATGTTGCTAGAACAAACTAGGGTAGTCACTCATCAATCTTTCAGCTAATCTTTCCTCTGATGATGGTATTCTCTCTAGGGTTTTCGTGATCTTTCAATTCTCTGTACTGGGTCTCTTGAGATTGAAACTTCACTAGCCAATATCTTCCTTGTTTTTCTTCTTCTTAACTGCTGCACATAAAGGTTAGTTGTCAGGCATTTCCTAATTGTTCGGATTTGGTTATCCCCTTTCTACTTTTGGAAACATTAAGTGGGTCTTTCCTGGTTGTTTGCAATCTTTCATGTTGGGGTGTATCAATCAGTTTCACTTCACAGATACACCAAATCTGCCATTTTGATTTCTGGGTCTCTCCATTTTCATTTATTTCCTTCTCTTTTTTTGATTTATTTCTTCTTTTAGGTGTAACATAAAAATGGTGAGAGGAAAGACTCAGATGAAGAGAATAGAGAATGCAACGAGCAGGCAAGTGACCTTTTCGAAGAGAAGAAATGGACTGCTTAAAAAGGCCTTTGAGCTATCAGTTCTTTGTGATGCTGAAGTTGCACTTATTGTTTTCTCCACTAGAGGGAAACTCTATGAGTTTTCCAGCTCTAGGTACAGTATGCTTAATTTTTATTTTATTTCTTACACGAACATATATACTTGTACTACCATATGTTTTCTAATTATTATCTCACGGTTTCTTAAGCATGTGATGATGCATTGAATTGTCCATCTCAAGAATTTGATCTCAGTTATAAACTTGTCTGATGAAAAAATTGATTGAGATTTGATTCTAAATCTTTATAAGGTCCACCAGCATGTTAGATAGGAAGCAAAGCAAGTACTACTATAAGAGTACGAGCTCTCAGGCTTTATTACCTGTCAAAATTAAAGGGCCTGATCTCACCTATTCTTTTCTTTAGATCATCAAAAATCTAACCTGGTGTTTTTATTCTGTTGGGTTTAATGTTGATTTGTCATTATCTTTCTGGTTTCTGCTTCGTAAATATTTTATGTGCTGGGCTTTTATATATCACCTCTTGGGTCCATCAATGTCAATCTGTGTTTGAAGACAGGTTAGAGATAGATCTTAACAAATAGAATTGTCCATTAGGGTTCATGTGTTGGATCTATCGATTCCTTCTTTTCCAAATTCACCTGGAAGGAAACAATGATTAGGAGTTCTTCCTTGATTTTCTGCTATATATACTTCTAAATTAAACATCTTCTTAAGCTATTCCTGCTTCATCAAGAACTACAAACAGTTCACGTACCCTATCATGTCAGTGACAGTTAGCATTGAACAGTAGCATATTTTCTTTTTCATGATAGAATTGATGGAGATCATATAGATGATTTGTTTCGTATAAGTCTAAGTACTCTAGCTGAGCTACAGGAGACCTTTAAAGGTGTCAATGACTGATAAAGACTGACAATAAATTTATAAACATCATGCCTAAGACCATCTAAAAAAAATTGGAATTTCATCTTTAACCAGGTAAAAGGAATATATATATATATATATATAAAATAAAAAACATACTTGGAATCTAGCTGACTGTTGGAAGGTGGGGGGTGGGGGAGCTTGAGGGCTCTTAGATAGAGGTGTACTTTGTATTCTTTACCTTACACGATTTCCTGCCCTGCCATGTATTTATTTTGCATTGCTTCAGAAAAGAAACGTATTGCTTTCTCCTAGGTAAGCACTGTGATCACAATATATTGGTAAAAGTTTTCTTGCTCTTGATGTTAGTTTAGTACTTATGTGTAAATGCTTGATTAGTGACCACATGTATATATAGCCAGACCTATTAAAATAATGAAAGGGTAATTTATCAACTCAAACGAGACTTACTTCCCAATAACCTGGGTCAAGCCTAGTGAACACTCATTTCTCTAAGTATCAAATCGTTACTTGATTAAAATATAGACTATGGTTTTCCATGTTGCTGGTTTCGCTTGTGCAAAAGAGAAACTTTCGAGGAATCATGTGGATATGCCATCTGGTTATCAGTCTTGCATGAAATAGTTGCTGCAAGCTAATTCAAGGTCTCTCCTGCTTTGCTGGGTCAGGTGCTAGCGTAATTAAGAAGCAAATGTAGCTTTGTTTTGTTTCTGCCTTTGGGTTGGGTATATGCCGAAATAAGAACTCATATCCAATATCAAGATATATGGCTATTGGATAACTGCGCGCGCTAATATTACCCTTTTTTTTTTTCTCAAACTTTCTTCCAAAGTGTTTTATTTTTTATTATTATCCTGTTCTTACAATGTCTTTTGATTGCAAAAAAATAAAAATAAAATAAAAAAGGGAAAAACATCTGCGATTACTTCTGTCCCATATATGATGATTTACTATTTACTTACTCCATGGCAGCCAACAACAAAGCCAAACAAATCCCAAGCCTTCAACCAAATCCTAATCATATCCTGTCCCTTTAACACAAGTTTTATGGTGATCCAGGTCTCAGAATAACCAATTCTTTTATGCTTTTCTTCCATAAGTTCATGCTTTATTAACTAGGATATAAAGGGAAGAAAAATGGTTTCATTACAATATGCAGTACTTTGCCACCAATTTACTGTATGATATTAGGTAAAACTCAAATAATTTATATTGTTCTTAGTGGATGCTGGAGAATATAATAAATACCATTCTTTGAGGTGCAATTAAAGATTAAGTGAAGTATGTAGGATAGAGTAGGAAATTGAAGGAAAATATAGAAAATAAGATAGATAACCACTTAGAATCTACTAGGACAATCTTTGTGAATCCACAAAGAAATTAAATCTATTAAAATATCATAGAACTAGCTTCCATGTCAATTGAGACTAAATTCTCTTTCCAAATGATTTTAAGGCCCTCCTCCATATCAATTGAAATTAAATCCTTGTTTTTAGGTAATTTTAAAGACGCGCCCCTCCACATTGGTACCCTAAGGAAGGTTATTAACTCTTTGCTCTTTACTCCACATATATATATATATATATATATATATATATATATATATATATATCTTATTTCAAATAGGAAATAAACCTCTTTATTTCCTATTTTAAGGCCTCTCTCTCTCTTAACTATATCATACATCAAAAGTTTATTAAAAAATATAAGAAAATCAATTACAAAGATAAAAGGAAAAATAAATAACATAAAACCTCTTAAATAATTAATGGTCTAGTTATGAATATTCATAAAATTAAAAATAAATTCATATAACATCTTATTCTGCATCATTGAGATTTTAGGTTGAATGGCCTCTTGATTTAGTTTAAGAAAATGACGAGGAGTTTGAATCCTATGATCTTAATTCTTTATCTAAATTATATAAAAATCTCAAAAAAAAGGTTTCCTGGTATGGATGTGCAACTTTCACTAGTTTAACACTAGCTTGAAAGGGAGTGCTGGAATTAAAAGTAACACAAGTCATTTTGTTGAACCTCGCCTAACACTTTCTACTACATCTATATATTAATTGTTTTTTCATCCATGTATTAATGAAATTTTGTTCACTATATATTCGAGATCCTCATGTTGAATCTGATTCATTTTCCATGAGTTTAAGCTTGCTATATTTTAATTTTATCATCATTAAGAACTTATTTATGATTATGCTAATGCACCATGTTTTCATCCATTGAATGCACGTGCACGAGAGATCTTCACCACATAAAATGGTTTACTCTTATTTGACATTGAATATATGTCAATGAGAGATCTTCACC
>Ga0325403_1005512_pt1 | contig 11947 bp, 9 predicted proteins | sample PopdelMetagenome_19_FD_205665 | JGI IMG/M metagenome (GOLD analysis project Ga0325403, IMG submission 205665) | Populus deltoides microbial communities from Bellville, Georgia, United States - Xylem-PdKOR-R4 | ecosystem: Host-associated > Plants > Phyllosphere > Stem > Wood/Secondary xylem...
TATTTTCCAACTATTGGTGGTCGACATATGAGATGATGGGTCCATTGTCCTCTTTTCCTGCTTTGTTTTCGTTGATATTTTCTGACCAGGTAATCATTAATTCTTGAACGGTATAATTTGTCATAAAAAAATTGGGAAAGTGTGATTTTAGTTGTACTTCTCAATTGAATAGGCATGATCCTCTTTAACCCTTTCACTTTTTTATTATTATTTTTTACTCGGTCCAGCCGACAATTTAATTAGGATAGCACATAATTATGTTGGGGAAATACATGATCATAATAATCATGTTGGAAAATAATAATTAGTCAATTAAGAGTAATGGGGGGATTTCTTACTAAGCAGGAAGTATCTTTTGCTTGCAAAACAATCATTAACGTAATAGGAACCAATCTTAACTTCGAATATTTAATGATTTATTTGATATAAGATCAAGACTTGTTATTCATCCTGGGACGACGAACTTAATTAAAATAAAATATAATACAATATCATTCAATTATTTTAATTATCATATCCTTTTTTCTCTATTATTTTTACTTTTTACTGCTAAAAAAATTTCATCTATAAAAAACATTTTACAAACACAAAAACATTCTTAATCGAGATAAATTTTATACATAGAATTGATTTTGTTACATGAATCAAATCCACGTATCAAGTTGTTCAAAGAAGTTCGATCTTCCAGTGACCAACGAGGAGGAGGAAAGGCGAACAACTCTCTCTCTCTCTCTCTTTTGTAAAGGAAAGAAATTAAAAAGATGAAGCATGCACCAGCCATTTTTCACTTTCACCCAAGATCTAGCTTGTGGGGGAAGCGTTGGCATTTAGCTTTAGCATGTGCCAAGTGGCATAGAAGACATGACACATCAGATGTGAACACACTTTGGTAACAGAACAGGCCCACCACGTGTGCACAGGCGGTACAAATAATAATAACAACAATAACAATAAATACTATTATTATTGAAAAGAATAGAAGCAGCGTAAAATACAAGGTGTAAAAAAAATAAAAATAAAAACAATGTACGGTACGACGAATGGAACCAAACAGGAAAAGAGGTACTATATTTATGTCTCCTGTGGCCGTACGTTGGTCGACATGCGTGCTCTTGCCTTGCTGCATATACTACAATTCTTCTGCTAGGTGCTAAGCTATAGCTTGGGTTAGCTGAGGTGAGGTGCATTCTCCAAAATTTTATCCAATCCTTCAACTATTCACCTTTATTCCTTTCTTTCTTGTTTTCCCACTCCAACTATTTCACTATATTTTTTCTTTTATCTCTGCAGATGAATGTTTTTACTTGTATTTTTCATAACTTTACTGTAACTGAGATGTCATTGTCCCAATGGTGAACAGGTATTTGAAATAAAACAACTTGATTATTATTAAAAGAAAGAAATAAAGATATTCTGAGGTGGGAATGTGTGTTAGATATTAAGCCTAGATTTTTTTCTCAGGCAATTTTAATGATGAATCACTTACATCAGTTTGAGATATTCAATGGAAGTTTAATAGATTTTCTTGGATAGTGATTCCAAGGTTTGAATCTCTAGAAAGGTAAGGCATAAAATGTAGTTTTTTACCCATTGAGCAAACCCTTGATTTTTTTATTTTTTTTTAAAGTAATTGATGAGGATAATGACTTCCATGAAAGAGAGTTTTTTTTCTTCATCTACCCAAAAAAGAAAAGGAATAAATTTTTTTTTAATGGGTATTGGTAGACTGATCGAGATTAGGCTATTTATGACATCGGTCTTTGACACATGGATTAAATGCTGTGACAGAAGTTAAGTTGGTAGCCTATATTAGAATATTTCATAATTCGGAATTACATGTTAGGGTTGATAAACATAAAGAATTAATTTCCTTTCTTGAGAAAATATTCATTGAACTTGAGGGATGATTATGAATCTTAGGTGTTGCTGTCTGTATATAGTAGCGACATGGATCCATCTCCGACCGAATATTTATACAATTTGCCTTTTGATTGAATTGAAATTAATTTAATGTTGGAGTGCAAAATATGATTAGAAAAACCCATCATCTTGATTTAAAATAAGTTCATAAAAAAAGATACGTGCAAGCTCATCAAAAAAAAAGAAAAAGAAACATTTCATATAATCTTGATCCAGGGAATATATCATGTACGTAGACATATATTTTAAGTATAAGTTCGTCGTGCCTATCTTGTTAGTTTACTATCAATATTCCTGAACATGATCAGTTCTAACTAAACAATTTAGAATATTAAAAGGTTTAAACAGTAGTGATATTAAACTTGGCCCGACAAATTCATATAACAGGGTCCATAATCAAATGCGAAATTAGTGAAAATCTTGTACTATGGTGATTTAAAAAGGCTCGATCCTCAGCTTTTCCACCAATTTCTTTAACCAAATTCATAGCATGTCACATGCAAGTGAGGTCAACTTTATGGTCCATATCAAACGGTACACAACAACACATGCTCCAAGACGAACAGTAGCACCAGTCATGAATTTTAAAAACAAAAGCATCAATATAGAAAAACTCAACGTTATCAACAGTAAAGCAGAAGCCTGACGTCCTTCCTGGCGAGCTCACATTCTAACCCATTCTAATATACATTTGTCCACTTTATAGCATAATCTGGACACATCGGGGACATTGGAAGAGGTGGTGGAGTGGTTCAGGTCATGAAACTCAAAAGAGAACCCTAGAAATACGCCGGGAACTTGCTGAAAACGTACGTTAGTGGGGTGCCTGTGTGGTCGCCTTGCGGGTGTGTCTGGTTCTGTTTGTCAGCACAATGTTAAATAAAAGTACCAAGTGAAAAGATCAGTCAGTCACTGCCTATGCTTCCTCCTCGAAGCTAAAAATTTTCTTGCATATGTAGAGAGAGAGATAGGCATGATGATGGGCTAAGGAGATGCTGCCAAGGTTGGAGGGTTCAAAGCCGACAAATCTTGGGTTTTGCGCAATGCACAAAAGATCATGGCACACACGCCATGATCACTTCGTTTCTTGGCAGCAGAGGGGTCAAAGCTGATGAACCAGCTGGCTCATGACCTGGATTTAATAACACTGTGGAAATGCCTCCTTCATATTTGGATTGTTTATTATTATTATTAATTAGCTTCTTAATATTGACAAAAGTTTACGGGTCCAAGTGATAACTCTTGCTTTCTCCCTTGTGGGCCTCCTTATGGGATTGTGTATTTGACACGTGTAGTCACAATCATGGTGTAATATGCCTGTTTCCTAGTCCAAGTCTTGTCATATCCTTGACCCATCAAAGCTATTTTCTTGCATAAAAATACATTTGATCCTTTTGTTTTCTTGGCACCCAAAAAGTTGGTTCTCCATGATGCTTTTCTGCAGTGCTTTACTCTGCTGCTTTGTTCAGCAAAATTATTGCTTCCAAAGTGAGGCAGCGGTGCCATCCTATTCATATTATTAATAATTTAGCTAACTATGCAGAGCTCTTGGGTTGTAGTGTCGGAGTGGTCCTCGTTGCATCCAAAAGCCATCATCACATGCTAAGCAATAATTAAAATTAGGTGATGAGTTTATACTAACTTGCCAATTAATATTGTGTGTGCACAAATTTGACCAAGAAATTGTTGTGATGGAGACAACGGTGTCATAAGCTTGTGGATTAATGTCACCCACCATACTTGATGCCGTCTTGGCGGCCTAAACCACTTACTAATTCTCTCATTAGACTTTCCTAAGCAATTTCACCTATATAACTTCCGTATTAGCGATGCAAAAACTAATTATTTTAATTATTGATCAACGTTCGGCCATTCACCTAAAACAATGGATGAATTCTAACCCGGTGGACGAGATAATCACATCACTAGTAGACTTTTAAAGATACTTCTTGTCTGTTTTGTGCCATTTTCTTTCATCTATGAGATTCCAAAGCCATGCTTTTAATTATCTGTTAACGACTCGTGTCAACTTTGCTAATTGTATGAAGCTAAAGGCCGCCAAACCCTAACTCAGTCTACCATTGCAGCGAAGAGCTAGCTTTCGTGTGACTTGGAATTACGTTCTACCTTCAATCCCGTGAATGGCCTAATTGGTATAAAACTAACAATATTGTTAGCGGCATAAAAGTAAAGCCATCTTGCTTTTGGCATACAAGTGAAGCCGTGTTTTATTTATTTGTCCTTATCATAGATAGCACCCTGCAAGGCGCAAGCAGTGATTTTATGTGGACTGAATTGAACACTATTATAAACATGAAGGACTATTCCAAACACCTCTTATAAAGGGTTTTTTCTCACGACACCACACCCGCCATTGTTGTTTCAATCGAAGCAGTTTCATCCATGTATACTTCGAGTCCAAGCTGAGATAAAAGAGTATAAAATTCGCCAAATATTGATTTATGGGGCCACATGAAAGCAACATCTGATGATGGAGATTTCTTGCTGGATCTTTAAATGGCTCATGGGACCCTACCAAATTAAGACCTTTTGTCCCTCTACGACCGGCATAGAATAATTTTAATATTAAGAGAGTGTCCTATCCATTTCGGGCTAGAAGTACATGCATCTATAATCTATTTTTAGTTTTGCCCAATCTTCTTCCAGCCTTTTATCTTGAAAACCCAAGAGAGAATGCTATCCTTTCTTATCTTAAAAGCACGTTTTGTTTTCAATTATGTAATGGATGATTGATTCAACACAACCACATTTTGATATTGACCCTTTCCCGTCTTTTTTTATTAAATTATTATCTTACAACAATTTAATCCCAAATATTTCTTAAGGATTAGTATCTAAGGCAAGTACACATCTTGCTTTAAGAAAAGGAAACTTCTTCTTTGTTTCAGTCTTGTCCAAGTCCAACCAGGAGAGGTTCTTCTTTGTTTAGTTAGAACTTCAAATTGTTCTTTAAAATAATTTATCCTTTGATTAATTGATGGCTTAGACCATTTGATGCGTTCTACACACGGCAAGTGAAGCCAGTGATGTTTTGTAGGCCAAGAGAGGTTGAAATCACTAGAAAAATAAAGAATAAAGAGATTGCTGACCCAATTAATTTGAATGAGCATGCATGATGGTCCAATTCACAGATTAATAGAATTCCCCCTTTCAAAACCAATCTCCCTAGCCTCTTCGACGTGCTATCTTTTCTTGATTTATTAAAAACCCTACCAATCCTAGTTTGAATTAGACAACATTGGGAGCTTGTTTTATTTCCTGAAATGATGTTAATCTATCACTTAAATATTAATCAATTAATTGTTAAATATTATTAGTGAGACTTCATGGGTGGGAGAGGCCACGGTATTGTACATTAACTTCGAACTAAACTAGATTGTTTGACTAAAACTTGCTTAATTAAAAAGAAAACAACTATTAATTAGATGTGGGATTAGGGATTATTTCTCTAACACTAACCTTTACTATTCTCTATTTAGCTATCATAATCTCCAACGCTAATTAATTAAACTTTTAGATCAATAGTCTGGCATTTCAACATCAAGTGATGTGAAATCGATGGTGCATCATGGAACACACTATTGGAAAGAGAAGGAAACAAGGGAAAGTCGGGGCTAGAGGACAAATATGAACAACTTAACGTAGGGCAAACATTCATAGACATCTTTAATATATGGACAACCACCATGACATATCAACATTTGTGATTTTATACCTAATATAACAAAGGACATGAAGAGATCCATCAAGTGTCATAGGGTCCATTTTCACACCACACCGAAAGGCCAATTTCTTTTGATAGGTTCCTAGCAAATCCCACACACACCCCATTTGTGATCATGACACATAGCATCAAATTCTTGCATGAAAAGGAAAGCAAATGAAGGCTATGCAAGGTTCACCACTATCCTTACCTACAATGACTAAATGTATTCTAACGGTTGGTAATAATATATATTTCGTGCCCGTTTGTGCTACGAACTGCAAGGGATATATTAAACCTAGTTAATTCCTGTGGGTCTATTAGAGACGTTATAAATCCATTTTTAATTCAGACGAATATAAAAAAAATCAATTTAAATTAACTTGGTTAACTTTTTAATTTGATTTTAAAAAAAATTAAAATGATATTAATAAATTGACCCGTTGGATGACACAAATTAATAAACAAGAAAAGATAAAAGGAAAATACAAGTGTGTGTGTATTTAAAAAGGATATTCAACCTTTAGTGGTGTGAGAGTTTTTGGCAATGACGAGTATTTTTATGCACTAGAAGACATAGGCAAATATAGTGGGGGACTGAAGGCCATATATCTCTTAACTTTCATGAAAGAGAGACGTGTGTCGACTGGGCAAAACTCACACGGGTTGGCTAGCAATAATAATGGTCACTGTTGGCAGCTACTGAATACACACCACTTGCCGGCCCCATGAAAACTTACAAATTCAATGTTTTTCTGGTTGACAAAACTCCTTCAATAAAAACAGGAATAATCACATTTTCTCTCGATGCATATCTTTTGTCATTGTCAACATGCCATTGCTGTCAACGAAAACATGATATGTTATCTCATGGAGTGTTTTGCTTGATTTGTGCAACGTAAGAGAGGGGGGAGAGAGAGAGAGAGAGAGAGAGAGAGATCCATTAGACTAATCTTCAATTTTTAATCCCTTTTGTTATCTCAAATCACTTCAATGTCTATTTATATCTGTATCTAATTAAAGAATTAGAAACCCAACCACCCCATGTCCCCTTCAAGCTGATTGAAAGTCGAGAGAGGTTGTAATGTGAATAAGATAAACCCTAGTAGTTTGATTTTGCTTTTCTTTATAGTCATAATTGACCCAGATGAAAAGAAAAAGGCAACTTGAAATGTCATCATCACATCCTTATGTCATGTGTGTGGATCCTTCCCCCTCTCTTCAAAGTTCAATTATGACAACAAGATGGTAAGATATTAGATTCAACCTCCATACACCACGCATCATGTCCTTTTTATAGAAGGAAAAGCTGTGTCTCACCTCTCCTGATAAGCATTGATGTATTAATTAATCTGCTGATGTAACGTGCAATGCACAGGAATTTGTTGAGGTTTTATTGTGCTACTGTTCTTTGACCTTGCCAAGATTATTTAACTTAAATTCTTGAACAGGTTACTGGTAGTGTTTTTGATAGAAATCTTTAAGCTAATTAACATTCCATTTCTTTGAGGTAAAGAAAATCAAAGTGAAAGGAAAGGGTTTCTTCTGCTGTTGGCAAGCAATGTGACAGGGAGATTTCAACTTGGAATAATTTGGGAGCCATTGGGCCGGAAGAAGAGGATGTATTGGCATTTTGTTCACCTTCAGAAAAGGTGAGGAATTATTCTGAAAAAAAAACTATTCTCAAATGTTGGGAGTAGTTTCATTTTTTGACAAAACATAGCCATGTCAATCTCAAGAGAGCAACGACTTAACAGGCTATCATGACAAGCTATTAGCTCATCTCACATGGCATGCCAACTCCCTGCCATCAAAATTGATACTCTCAAAATTGTCATGGTACAACGCAACCCCACCTATTTTATTTGTCAGTTTTTCACAGTATGCCCCATCTGACACCGAAATAGGATCCCAGTATCTAGGCCCATGTCTGTGTTCTTAATCTTTGAATCTCTGATTAGGGTTTGGGTCCCACTGGTGTAAAGAAATGGAAAGGCGTGTCATAAAAGTAGCTCGCTTCTTCAAGATGTATCCCTTCTCCCTGCACCTGCGTGGGGTTTGAAGGCGATGGATAGCGGAGAAAGCCAAGCATGAATTATGGACGCAATTAAGAACAATTTAACCCTGCTGGTCCTTCTCTTGGAAATGACGTTGCTTCCTTTGTCCTCTCACAACATACTTTCCCTCCAAGATATGGGCCCTCACAGTCGAATGACAAGTTGTCACATAAAGAGATGCGGAGAGAAAGCCAGCCAGCCAGCCATCCATCCATCCTGTGAGCCAAATACGTATAAAAATCATGACTTTCCTTGTTGCATATCCAGTTTTCGGGAACTTTGATGGTTCCTGACATTGGTTTACTTTAGGAAGATGGATTTGGTAAGGATAAGGTGGTGGAGTAGAACCAAAGGTAGAGATGATATGATATTTGAGAGGTATCATTCATTTCATGGTTGAATTAAAAAACCCACTAAAGTCGAAGTAATATATAGAAAGTATAAAACCAAAGAATAAGAAAAGTGACCACGGAACCAATGGAAACCCATGATTTCTAGGGTTTGGAAGATGGGTGCTCCCATCATATTCTCCCACTAAACCTTGTTCCATTGATTGGTTCTTGAAGATAGAAGCACCAAATTAACCTAGACAGTGCAAAAACTAAATCCATCTTGGTGGGAATGATTATGTCTTGCTTTTTGAAGTTTTTAAAACCCTAAAAGTTGTGATAACAAAAACATAATGTCAATGACTTGGTAGATTTTCTTTATTTTTGATTTTCAGAGAGAGATTATGAAGTCTTATTCCTTTCACATTGGGTCTAGTGGGTGCCTTTGACATGTAGCAGAACTTACTTTTCCTTGTAGAGGAACAGATAATCAAGACATGGACATGGCACAATTTCCACTTTCAATTTAAGAATAGTGTAAGAGACGGATCAAGAATCATAGATCATGTAAGGGAACACATTAATTGCCATCTATCTAGTTTGGTTGGACCTTCACTTTCTTCTTTTGAATTCCCAGAGGATGACTTGATGATTTTCTTCCTTTTCATGACATATAAATGAGATTCAAAATTGTGGACCGAAAAAATGGATGAAACTGAGTTCTTAGTTATTAAGCCTATCAAGACTCAATTCCATACAAGAATCAAATTACAGGTTGGTTGGGTAGGTTAATTAAAGTTAATTTAATTTCTTTTAAATCAAAATAATATTATTTTGAAAAAAAAAACTTCATGAGTTTTAATACTCAACTCGAGTTTTTTATCCTATCATATTAGATTAATTTTTTTTTTTTTTTTAACAAAACTCACCCTAAATTAGATCTGAATTAACCTTTATCGGGCCCATCCGGGTTCTTAAATAAATTAAATAGTCGATTTGGACCATCTTAGCCCATTTATGTTTTACGAGCTACAGGTCTAAGACTACCATTTGTGGACCTTGATAGCTGTAATCTAGCCAGCTCCTCGGCTAGATTCCAAAATTTAGGCAGAAGAATCAAAGTCACTGTAGCTATTGGATGACTTTTGTATGTACTTGGGCCGATAATGGCCCATCCCATCTATCTTTTATAGCATGCTTACTTTGTCACAAATATCAAGGCGCACAATTATAGAAGAGGGGCACTAGTAATTGTGGCCAAAACTTTCCATGCAAAGGACACCCATCTACTTCATCATTAAGAAAAGGCCACAAGAATTAATTCCTTTTTCAACCTCTCCATAATGGGACTTAATTTCTATTATCTTAGAAAAATAACAAATAACCTTATCTACTTAATTCTCTTTGAAGGGCTCTTCGTAATGTTCTTGATGTTTATTGGCAGATTCGTGTTGTTTTGAGCTGTATATGATAGGAGGTCGTTCTTAGCTACTTTTGGAATTGCAGGTGCTATGGCAGTACTGCCCAAAACCTGCAAGGAAAATAGTCCCCACTGCATTGATCACCACTGGTAATTTGCTCAGTGCATCATCGGCTGGGCTCTTGGTTTACATTGCTGATTTTATGGGTCCAAAGTCGCGAGGCAGCATCGAGCTCCAGATTGAATCTTACGTTGCTGTACTTTTTGGTGCTGGTGGCATGTCTCTAATGGCTGAATGGGTATGGCATGGGTAAAATTAGTTTCCCATGGAACTATGAAGGTTCCCATGGGGGCCTACTTACTTCAGAATTAGGTCTTCTGTGCCAGTTACTTCCAAGTGGAGTGTCTTGTCTTCTTTTTGTCTCAGAAGTTCTGTTTTTTGTGTCTGTGTAATTTCACTACTTTTTTAAGGAAATTGAAGTCTCTTAGATGTTTCATGTCTGGGAGTGAAAATATGGAGTTGGCCCAGCAAGGAAAGTCTTTGATTTCATATCTGCTAGCGGCAATTGCAATGGGTACTCGAAAGCATGGACTTGCAAACAGTTTCATTTTGAGTCAGGCTAACCTCTACATTGAAAGAAACTGTGTGCTGGGCTAGCCTAAGCTACCTCCATGGCCATTTCCATGCATTCACTGACAAAACACAGTCGCTTGTAATTAAAACTGCAAACAATTTTAGTTTTAAAACCACATTGGTTTGAATTTTTTTTTTTTTTTAAAGAAAGCTAAGATAATATTGTTTTGGATATATATACTAAATTAAGCTGAGCTGGTTGGGTCTCCCGGAATGGTGAATTAAATTGTCGAGAGGTAGGAAGATCTTAGGTTAACCTCTCAGACGGATCTGTATTTAATAACTGTAAATTACAATCTAAAAACAATCGAAGGAAAAGGGACAAAGAAAAGGAGGGAATACTATAAGGTCCAATCATTGAAATCATTTTTGGACAATTAGGGTTGCACATGGGCTCAAATTAATAAGACCTTTTATTTTTAATTGGATATTAATTTCTGGATGCCTTGTGTCACAAGCAAATATATTATATATTATATATGAATGTCCAACGAAGGATCACAAGTTTGATCATGCCCGTCTTGAATGACTCGTAGACATATAGGTTTGTGTATTTTATTTTCTGGGCAACCTCTCCCAATTAATCCCACCCACCGCACCCACCCCAGCTACCAAAAGATTTATGAATTTGTTGCAGAAATTAAAGTAGTCGTTGGGGTTTTCAATATTAGAAAAGGATTACACGAGAGCAAGCAAATCCAAAATAACACATCATCATCTTTACATGTAGAAGATGATGAGAAAATTCCCCTCAAGGACAAAAAAAAAAAATAAACATTTAGGAATTAATATGTTGGTTTTGTTCGTGTAAGAACTATTTCTTTAACAATCAGATATTTTCAAAACTAATTTATATATCAACAACGTATACTAAGAAATTGTTTGGGAATGCGGTAGAAATCACGTTTTTTTAAAAAAAAAATTTTCTTCTAAAGTTTAATATGTTTTGTATGTTTTGAATCATTTTGATGTGCTGATATTAAAAATAATTTTTAAAAAATAAAAAAAACATTATTGACATGCATTTCGGTACGAAAAGTTATTTGAAAAGCAACTGCAGCCACATTATAAGTCTCTCATCTTAACAATTTTAAAAATATATTTTTTATATAATGCTTGTTTGATAATACTGTGTAAGGTGTTTTTGAAAAGTTTTTTTAATTAAAAATACATCAAAATATTTTTTAAAATTTTTAATATCATCACATCAAAATTATCAAAAACAATATTTTAAAACATCCCTTTTAATGCTTTTTATATATAAAAAAAAAAAATTTCAAAAACAGAAGTTAAAGCAATGTCATATGAACAACACTAGTGTATTCGAAGAATTAGATGTTGATTTCTTTGAAACTTGGAAAGTAACGAAATAAAGTAAAGATTCATAATCATCTAAACATATCAACCTTCCTCAGGTCAAGATTACACACGCAAAGGCTATGCTTTTCTTTACACATCCAAAGCATGGACAGGGGGAAATTAACAGTGGGAAGGAATCATCCAATGCAAGTCATTTGCTCCCACAGTTCCTTCCAGCAAAACTGAAATAATTTAATGGAGGACTGCAGAATCCAAACGGGCTGGTATCAGAGAAATGGGAGACAATAAATGATGATGAAGCACACCGAGCTGTAGACATGGCTCTAGCATTTAATGACTTGGTTGGATCAAAGCAAAAACCATTCATTACTCCTTCCACTTCCACGTAACTTTCGTTGTGGCTATGATGATTCTAATTTTTGTTAAAAAGAAGAAAATATATTGAATAAATCCCAATAAACGTTGCATATAATAAATATTATTTCAAAAAACAATTATTTAGTATGAACTTTGACATGAACTTAGCACTCTTGATAGACACAA
>Ga0325403_1005517_pt1 | contig 11944 bp, 8 predicted proteins | sample PopdelMetagenome_19_FD_205665 | JGI IMG/M metagenome (GOLD analysis project Ga0325403, IMG submission 205665) | Populus deltoides microbial communities from Bellville, Georgia, United States - Xylem-PdKOR-R4 | ecosystem: Host-associated > Plants > Phyllosphere > Stem > Wood/Secondary xylem...
AAAAAAAAAAAAAAAGGAGATGAAGAGCAAATATCAAGTTTTTTCTCCCTATAAATCATTAGCTTTAATGTATAAAAAGGATGGGAAATTTTTCTTTTATTTATAGCAATGCCATTCCTTTAATGTCCCATTTATTATTTCTATCAAATCTTTAAGTGTTGGTATATTTTTCGTGTATAAGTTATTTTTTAATTTATTTGAGGCTTTAAACTAATTAACTGAGAATTTTTTATCCTTAGTCATATAATTTTTTATCCTTTTGATTTATCATTATTTTATAGAGAATTATGCTATTTAATATAGGATTTACATTATCAGTTATCAATAGAATTTTATATCTAGTTTAGTTAACTAGTGAACCACATGTTGTCTAGCTTACCAAAAGCTTTAGAAACATATCTGGTATGATAATTTGTTATGCTAAAGGTCCTAGACTTTACAGGGGTATACATAAGGTGTTTTAGAGAATTTTAGGGCTAACATTTTAGGATAGTATTTTAAATATAACAAGATGGTTTTAAAAGTTACATTAGTTCTTAAAAGAATTTGAGTCATTTTTAATAACAATTTAAGACTAATTTTGACGATTCATTTTAATCAGAATCAAAATGTTGCCTTCAGCATGGTCAAACTGAAATCTTAATCTAGAGACCTCCTTTAACTAGAACCTTAGCCTTTGCCTTCAGCATGGTCAAACTGAAATCTTAATCTAGAGACCCCCTTTAACCAGAACCTTAGCCTTTGTCTTCAGCTCGGTTAATCTAAAATCTCAATCTAGCAATTCCTTTTAACTAGAACCAAAATATTACGTTCAACTCGGTTAACCAGAAATCTCAATCTAGAGACTCTTTTTAACTAGAATCTTGGTCTTTGTTTTTAGCTCGGTTAACCTGAATTCTTAATCCGACAATTCCCTTTACTAAAATATTATCTTAAGCTCGGTTAACTTGAAATCTCAATACTATTACCATTTTTGTATTTTTGTATTTATTTATTTTGCAAGGCCATGTTTGGAAAAAAAAAACTAAATTTTCTTGAAATAAAACTACTCAAAACAAGTCTAAGAGGTGTTTGCCAAACATATTCTTAAACCAAAGAAACCTTAACAGATAAAAGTAGCAAACCAAACAGGGCCTAATGACTAACCTAGTTTTGACCCGAATGGGTTGAATTGACTTGGTTAACTCATAAACAAACCAAAATAAAGACCCAAACCCAAAATAGATTCAATATAAGTAAAAACATAAAAAATCAAAAATTTCTCAAGAAATACAGATCAAACACAAAAGAGTGAAGAACACCAAGAACATTCAAACCTAAATCCAACAACATGAACATTATACCATACCATATTTCAAACAATAAAAGGTGAAATTTTTTTGGCAATCATAAATGAATTAAAAATCAAGTGTTAGTTTGCTTTAATGATCATGTAAACATTATGATTTTGACAAAATGAGTTTTAGTTCAAAATTGAAACCTTAAGATTAAAAACCAATTAAAACATATTGTTGATGACAATGAAAACTAGATTATTGCTTAATCATGCATAAAGAAGGTTTATGTGTAAAGAAATAGATAAAAAAAACATAGTCGAAATCAAGGGGCTAAGACAATATTCTTTTTAAGAACACAAATAAGACTGCCTTAAACCTAGAAAACAGAACCCAGGAAACGCAGTCAATTGTTTAAACCCAGAATGACCATTGTTTACCTCTAAAACATGTTTTCTTACTTCCAACAAGACATATTATCAAAACCAAGCATACTTAAATCAAAAGACTCACAAAAAACAACAAATCATCATCAAAATGCATCAAATTCCATTTGCCAAAAACTACAAATCTAAAATAGCCTATATATTTAGACAATTTAGGATTCAAAATGTCTTTCCAAACCTTCACCAAAAACCAAATAACACCCAAAAACCCAAAAACATGCATTAACTAAACCAGAAGAACATCATAACCTTGCTACCATATTGGAAAAATTTCAAATCAAACACAAATGTTAACATAACGTATTAAGGCAATCATCAGCATGTCAACACATTTAAAACATTTCACTTAAATAATAAAAATCAATCTAATAGGCCTTATGAACTCCATTTTTAAGGTTTGTAAGGATATACCTTCAAATCTTGAAATCTTCAAATAAGAATGGATTTCTAATGTAACCTTCTTTTTTTCTTATCTCCAAACCTAGCACATACAAACTAAATCCTTGAGATTGTGAACTTGATTGGATTACTTAAACCATAACCAAAATTTCTTTCCCCTTGTTTTTCTTCCATTTCCTTACTTTTTTCTAAGCTCGTGATTCCCTCCATTTATAGGCTAATTTGAGAGCTTCTAAATGATGTTAGGGTTCTAACAAACAAAAACTAGGCTGGTTTTACCATAGGATCAATGGTTTTTGATTTAGGTGGTTTTGTAACAAACTTAAAGGCCAATATGAAGTGTTTATGGCCTTTTATTCTTGAAACAAGGGTTTTAATACCTTGATAAGAACCATTTGAGAGTTTTTTAGATGAGAACACACGAAAGAGCTGGGTGTGTGCAAATGAGTGTCTCGATTAAGGTTGACTAGGTCGGTCATTTTCATGACTTCACCAAAGCAACTTCGACATCAATGTTGCCTGAGACCACCTGATCGTGGTAAAGAGGGTGCATACCTATATGTTGGATCCTATCTTGATCAATTTGGAGGTCTGTAGTTTCACATTCATTCGTTTGAAAGTCTCAACCCAATCAGCATGGAATCTGAAAATACAGTGGTGGCTAATCATGGACAATATGTTGTTAAGATCATTGGAGAAAATATGATGTTTGATTTCATGGAAATAAGATTGTAGAGAGGGTGTTTTTCAGTTGAATGGTGGCGGTTACAACCTCAAATGTGGTTGGAAACACTACATTCATTCACCTAAAAGTGCCAACTCGAACATCCAAAATTGTCGAAGAAGAAGATTCACAGTATTTGGACGACATTGCCTAGGCTAAACCCTACAAATTAGGGTTTTTAATTTGGGATTTAAAAAACTTCAATGTAATCCCTATTCTTCCAATTTCTTGTAATTTCACTCGTAAGTTCCTCATGAACTCCTAATTTCATGCAATATAACCCATACCAAACTCAATTGTCAGCCCTGAATTTGAGCGCCTTTTATAATGTCATCATTGGTTTTTTATTTGTTTAATTGGACTCCTAATTAACCATCAAACTTTTAATTTTCTTTAATTTGGCCCATGATTTCAACGATTTCAAACCTGAAGTCTCGTGCTTCTTACAAGTTGGTCCTTGATTTTGGATTTCTTCATTGAAGTCCCTAATTGTTCATCAAGCTTCAATATTTAAACAATTAAGCTCTTGATTTGACCAAATTAACTTTTAAAATTTGCAATTCGACCCCAAACTTTAATTTCTTCCAATTAAAGCCTAAATTTACTTCAAGAACCAATTTTTCTTGCAATTAAGCCCTCTATAAATTCAATTAAAAAAATTCCAATTGAGTCCTTAAACATACAATTTTGAATTTTCCTCCTAAAAATTGAATTTTCTTTATGAAAAAGATCCTCGTTAGATGAAAATATGTTGTTAAATTTTCTAATTTTGTATATTTTGATCCTCGTTAGTATTTAATTATTATTATTTTTATTTTATTTTATCAGTTTATATATCTTCAGTTTATTTTTTGAAGTGTAAATAACATTTTTTTTATTTTTCAATAAAAAAGATTATAATATATACAAAAATGCATCCATTAGAACGTGTCCCGGATTATGGGACCAGTTCCCTAGTATTCAAAATGATGTTTCTCTAGATTCTAAATGATAATCAAGAAATCTTAAAGGGCTAATAAAGCCTTAGATTTTAGAATTTTTTTTATAGATTTGACACGATGATAACCTTCGAATAATGGAAACTGTCCCTCGTGCTAGCTAGCCTTCGTAGAGTTATGGTAAGTAGAGCTCTTCCACATGCTAGCTAGCTGGGAAGAAAGAAACTCAGTAAATCTTCCATTTGCTTTTCATTTCCAGAAGCCTGTGATTACTTGTACCAGCTAACGACGCAAACAACTACACGTCTCCTCCTAGTTTGCTGTTCCATGCATTTGGACTGAATCGATGTATTTGTCAAAGTTCTTTGTTCTTAACATTGTATATAATCTACAATGTTGAAATTAATACCTATAGGAATATGGTGTCGCCCTAGTCATATAATCAAACAAAGTTGGTAATAGTCTAATTCATAGGGACGATATGCTAGCTTAAAGACTAGTACCATACAAAAGTTTACTCTCTCCGGTGGCAGTGGTCCATCCTGGAAGAGAAGGAATGAAAATAATTCCAAGAAATTTAAATCTTTTTTTCTGTTCCATGCTTTTTCAAGTTTCTTTCCCCTTGGCTACCTAATTAATTGTAAAAACGAAAGATTTAATGTTGTTTGGCATGATAATATTTAATATTTTTTAAATAAAAAATATTTTATAAAACAATTATTATTTTATTTTTAAACAGCATTAAAATATCAAGAAAAGACAAGACATTTCTTGTAGAAAATCATGTAGTAGTTAGCCAAACCTCGAGACCTACAGATGCTGCCTACTTATTTTTTGTGGACGTAATATGATATAATTCTATCTAATGTCCGTGAAATGGATGGCATATAATAGAACTCTAGCTATCCTTTGTTGAAAATTATTTTTTATTTTTATTTTTATTAATATGAATGTCCAAACTAATTTACGTGTATTTTAATTAATTTTATATATAGATCCTAAAATTAATTACCATGTAAACCTTCAATGACTATTATATTAGTAACTATATAACTCGAACCTGAAATTACAAAAAAGTAAATTTTTTTGTTCTAAATTTTTACTATACGATACATTGAAAATTATTCTTGAATACATTGTTAATGTGTTCACAAGATTCCTGATTTGTTAAAGATGCAAATTATTAAATGGCATGCATGGCAAGAAATTAATATTACATGTAGAGGGCAGTTTTTCTAACTTTAAAGAGCTGGCCTGATTATTAAGGAGGTTTGATTCATTCTTTAATTATCTAGATTTAAATTTTAAAATCAGCAGTTAGAATAATTTATTAATTTTTTCGTGAATCCACTAAGTTTATAATGATTTGTTAAATCTATTTATTTTTGTGTTTCAAAAACATTTTAAAAAAATTTAATTTTTTTTAATTTTTTTCTTTACTTTAAATTAATATTTTTTTATATTTTTAGATCATTTTGATACGCTGATCTCAAAAATAGTTTTAAAAAAATAAAAAATATATTATTTTAATATATTTATGAGTGAAAAACATTTTAAAAAATAACTCTAACTATGTTTCTAAATACACTCTTAATATTAAATGAAAATAAGGGTGGTTTTTATGAATGTATACACTAACTCGAGAGTACCCTTACCCTTTTAATCAAATTAAAAAAATAAAATCAGTTTCATTTCGATCAATACCTAATTTACACAACCGCAATGTTAAATTACAATACACAAAATCATTACTATAGCTGTAATATTGACCGCAATGAATGCAAGCAAGAAGCTAGGGAGGTACAGGCGTTGAAAATTACAGACGAACGCATGCACTTTGACTATGTCTGGGGTACAATGTATTTGCCCTGGCATTTCTTTCTCGACTTGACACTATATCACGTTGTAGATATTCCTGTACTCTATAATCATTTTTTTTCTGAATTTAAGCAAACAGAGAGCTTTCATCTTTATCGACAAGCATCTCTTTATGAATCAAACGATGGATGTGATTCATCTCCCGACATGTGTGGAAATATACACTTGACATGTGTATTGCTGGCTGGGATTTTTTTTACCACAAATGTAGTGACATGTGATGCCTCTAACACCTGACATATGCCATCCTGACTAAGAATTTTTTATTTTTTTCATATCATACATAATGATAATTGGACCTTAATATTTTCTTTCGCTATTTAATGAAAAGAATAGTTACATTATTATCAATACAACTCATTGTTACGATATTACTTAATTTTAGTACTTTTTATAATCATTACTAGTCTTTATAAGGTTATTAAAAAAATAATTATAGTTAATAATTATTAGTTATTTATTCTCTCTTTATACAAGCACATTCATTCTTGATTATTTAGTACAAATTAAAATAATGATGTTCAGTGATTTTTTTTTAAATTTCTTATCTTTGACTTATTAAATAAAAGAACACTACAATAATATCAATACATGCATCCATTCCTTTTGATTATTGTTAAACAATCCAAAATTAAACAAAGAAAAATTACAAACATAAAAAAAAGCCTCGTAGGTCACTTTATTCTAAAGTTTTTCTTTTAATCTAAAAATAAAAAGATTATATATAGGTTAAATTAAAAATATTATTTCATTCTTAATGAATAAAACAAAATAAATATATTTCTTAACATCTCCTTTCAAACTCACAATGCAATAGCTACAAGTATCGAGAGTTTGCAAACTAGAAAACAAAAAGGGGAAATAGAATACGACTTGGTAAAGAAATCTATAATCTGTAAGAAAATAAACAAAAGGCGAAGTAATAGTGTCGTGCTTGAGATGATGACGAGTAAGATGACAATCGATCTCAATATGCTTGGTTCATTCATGAAAAACCAAGTTGTGGGCAATCTAAATAGAACTCTAGTTGTCACAATACATAAGAGTATGATGAGAAATGAAGACTCTTATATCCGTAAGTAACTAATGTAACCAAACAATCTCTTTGGTAGTAGATGTCATAGCATGATATTCTGCTCCGGTTGAAGATTTAGAAACAATAAATTATTTATTGCTCTTCCAAGAAATAAAAGAATCACCTAAAAAATATAGAAACAGGTAACAAACTTGTGATATGTTGGATCACTGTCATGATTAGCATCAAATAATGCACGGGGCTCTAAGAAAAAGGTTGATGAAAGTAAAAGACTCTGAAAGACTGTATCCAGGAGATATCGCAAAATACAAAGAACATGTGCATAATGAATGGTAATAGGAGAAGCAGCAAACTAACTAACAACATGAATGATATATGCAATATCTGGATGAATAATAATGAGATATATCAAGCTCCCAATAATAGTACGGTATAGAGTAAGATCTGACAAATGTAAACTCTTAGAAGAAAAATATCTTGGATTAACCTTAGTGAGAGTATCTACAGTCTTATTATCAGTAACTCTAGCCTGCTCAAAAATATCTGCAACATATTTCGATTGAAAAAAAGGTAACCTTTGGATGAGTAAGCTACCTTAATACTCAAAAACTGTTGAAAATAACCAAATCCTTCATGTCAAACTGTCTAGCCAACTTTGTCTTCAAAACTAAAATACCATCAATGTCATCACCAGTAATAATCATGTCATCAACATATAAAGACAAAATGATACGATCTGAATCAGTGCCCTTAATAAGAAGAGCAGAAACATGATTACTAGAAACAAATTTAAAAAAAAATATCACAACAGAAAATTTCTCAAACCAAGCACGAGGTGCTTGTTTGAGACTCTATAACGATTTCTTAAGCTTACAAACATACCCATAGTCATGTGAAACACTAGGAGGGGGTGCCATATAAACTTCTTCTTGAAGATCTCCATTCAAGAAGGTATTTTTAACATCAAGTTAAGAGATATGTCATTAACGAACCGAAGTTATGATAATAAAAGTACGAATAGTAGTTATTTTTGCAATTGGGGCAAATGTCTTCTCATAATCCATACCATATTGTTGAGAGTATCCTTTCGCAACCAACCAGCTTCATATCGCTTAATAGACCCATTAGAATTGGTCTTAATTTTATACACCCAACGACAACTAACAACACTTTTACCAGGAGGTAGAGAAACCAAACCCCAAGTATCTGTCTTATATAAAGCAGAAAGTTCCTCATCCATAGCTTGCTGCCAAAGAGGATTAAGAATTGTCACTTTATAGGAAGAGAGCTTAGAGAGACAATGAATAAAAGCTAAAAAGAAAGTAAATGATGAAGAATAACAAGAATAAACAAAATCTGGTCACTTTGTGGACTTACAAACGCATATGGATTGACGTAGATATGGATCCATAATCTCAATTAGAGCTTGAAGGATTGTAAAGGAGAATGAAGCTTCAGGTGCACCAGAGAGTAAAGTGTCTATATCTGCAGAATGATTAATACGAATTTGTCGAACATGAGGAGGAGTATTTGAGGTACTAGGAACCTGAGATGATAAACTATTAGAGTCCTAAAAAAATAATATATACGAATAAGATCAGATCTAGTCAAGCTATGAGTAGTGGATGGAATAAAAAAAATATATATGCTCAAGTAAAACAACATGATGAGACACATAAAGTTTCTAAGTTATTGGATCAAAATAACGATACCTTTTTTTACCTTCACCATGACCAAAAAAGACACAAATAATAGATTAGAAGGACAACTTACTGTGTTCTACATGAGAACGAAGAACGAAACAAGTACAACCAAAAAATCAAAAGGAGAAATAATCAAGAGCATACCCATATAACTTTTTGAAAAGAGAAAAACCTAAAATATGAGAAAATGAAATTGTATTAATCAAACTTACAGTAGTAAGAACAACTTTTTCCCAAAACTCATTAGGAATAGAAGTAGACAATAAGAGAGAATGAGCAGTTTCAACAATGTGCCTATGTTTTCTTTTAGCAACTCTATTTTACTTAAAAGTATATGTACATAAAGTTTGGTGAATGATTCCATCTAAATCACATCTAAAATATTTGAAAACAGTAGAATATTGAGTTTTCACTAGAGCTCGAAAGGCTGTATATATCTCAAAAAATTCAGAACGATGTTTCATTTAATAAATCCAACAATAACAAGTATGATCATTAATAATAATAATAAATATATATAATATTGAGACCCTTCTTTTGTGGCAATATGAGAAGGTCCTCATACATCAGAATGAATCAAGTCAAATGGGGAAGAAGAAGCAAAAATACTTCGATTAAAAGGTAAAACAAAAAATTTTGTCAGTTTACATCCACCACAATCAGAAATATCACAAGTTTGTAAATTTTTTAAAGCTCTTATAAATGCCAAAAATATCAAACAAGAAAACGAAACATAACCTAGACAAGAATACCATAAATAAAAACTAGAAAAGAAAGAACTTAAATGAAAAGAACACAAATCAACATTAGTAGCAACAACAACAACCGATACTTTTAACTCATCCAAAATATATAGTTCATTTTCCCTACGACCTGTCCCAATCAGCTTCCAAGATTGCAAATCCTATACACAGTAAAAAGATGAGGAAAAATGACTAAATAATCACTAGAATCACATAATTGACCAATAAAAGCAAGATTCAATTTGAGTTTCAGAATAAAATAAATATTAAGAAAAGATAAGTAAGGTGTGACAACAGAACCAATACTTGTTAAGGGATTGAAAGTGTCATCAACATTCATAAAAGGAATAAAGGGCTAAAGGGATACAAAAGTAAAAGATGAAGAATCTGGAGCTACGGGCCACCAAATTAAGCAAAGTTGGATTCCAATGAAAGGTATGCATCCCCTATACCAAATTCAGGTGGTCTTAAGTGACGATGATGTTAGAAAGATGAAGAATTTAGAGCTACGGACCACCAAATTGAGCAAAGTTGGATTCCAATGAAAGGTATGTGATTAGTACTTAAAAAAACATTTTTATCAAGGTTTTATATCATCATTTTGCACTTGAAGTATCAATAACTCCTTAACTAGAGCATGTTTTATAATAACAGATCTGATAATATAAGATAGCTTTAATTTATGGTAAATGTTCATTTTAAATGCAGGCATATCTCAAAATTCAAAGCATTGATTGATGTGATTAACTATTGAAAGTGAAAGGACAAAGAAACGACTAAGCTTAGAAAGAAGATGCCGATTCAATTCAAATTGGAACACTGTTCAGTTATTGGGTCATATCTGGAGGTGTAGATCTTGGATTTTAGCTTAATTTATATGAATGGAAAGCTAAGAAATAGGCCTACAATGTTCACGATACTGTAAGACCCAAATCTGCCATTTGCAAATTCAAAGTTTGGCCACAAAAGAGAAGTCAAAATCTGTCCTGTAATCCAACCCAAACACTGCTTAGAATTTTACCCATATCCAGAGTTTTAGAAGGCCAAATGACGTGCAATTTGGTGGGTGGAAGGAAAAGAAAATTTCCAACAACTTTCATGAAGAAGAGTTTCTCAAATTCGGATGGTAACAATGACATTTCATCCAGACAAGAGCTTGAGGTCTATCCACCACGTCCACCAACAGCACTACTCAGTAGTTTAGCCATATCTCGAGCTCTAGTGATCCAAATGCTCTGAAATTTTATGTGTGGAAAGATAAGCTGATTGCCAACAACGTTCATGAAGAACACTTTGCTAAATGCTGAATGGATCAATGTCATGTCATCCAGCCAAAGTGCTTGAGTGCTGCTGTCCACCAAGTCCACTAAATCAATAGTTGGCCACTACATCAATAATCAATTACCAAATGAATAGTTCTGAATTTTAGCCTATAAAATGAGGCATTTGCCATTCATTTAGAAATCTTGGTTCATATCAAGATCATGTTCTTGCTCTCTCTTTATATGTTTGTAATACTTAAGTTTTGCTTTCATTAATCTCTTGTTCATGCTTTTCATTTCCTTTACTATACTTAGTTAACTTATATCATGTTTATGTTCTTATATTGTTTATTTATGTTCTTCTTCTTTATTATGTCTAGCTAAGTTAATTATGTCAAGGTGATAAAGTTTCACTAATGGTGTTAGAATAAGTATAATATGAACTCAACATGGACTTCAATGCTTAAATCCTAAACAATTTGCTATTAACATGTCTTATCTTTTTTATCTTATCAACCCTTAATATCTTGCTTGTTAAATGGTTAATCTAGATTTGTGTTCTATAAAACTTGGTACATCAAATACTTGATCCTTCATAGTTTTCGGCCGACATCGTTATTATGAGAGGAACTTAATTTGTTGTCAACATAAGTTAGCATCATGAATGCTTAATAAAATTTGTATGTATGGTATTATGTAAATAAGATGATTAATATGATCATGTTGATAATTTATAAAGAGTTTATATTTACTTATCTCTAATACTATTAGTGAACCCTCTAACCTTGGCATTTGTTTTTATCATTGTTTAATCTTCTTTAATAATCTTATATCTCAAAGTCCTCTTTAACTCATCATCACCATCATCATCATCATTGTTGTTGTTGTTGTTGTTGTTGTTGTTGTTTATAATTTATATAGTTCACCTCCCTGTGGTTCGACCCCGGTCTTGCTGGGTTATTTATAACTATGACACTCCTGCACTTGGGATAAGACATCAACTCTTTGATCGTGTCAAGTTTTTGGCGCCGTTGCTGGGGAGGTAAATTCTTGTATAAATTATAATATTTATTTTATTTTTATTTTTCACTTCTCTTGTATCTAACTTTTGTTCCTTTAGTTTTGTTTCTTTTTCTCTTATTTTCTTCTTCCTTTTATTCTCTTCTTACACGTGCATGAGAGTTTGGTCACGTATATTAAGTGATAGACGTTGTAGGGTATCCTCATTATTTTCAGAAAATATGGCTGAAGAAGATAACCACTCACTTCATAATGAGAATAATGAGAATAATCGAGTTAGAACACTAAGAGACCACATGAATCCAACAAGAACAAGTGCACCCTCATGTATAGTTTTCCCTCCTGATGCATCTCACTTTAATTTTAAGCCAGGCATTATTCAATTTTTACTTTCTTTTCATGGCTTAGATCTAGAAAATCCATACTTGCATTTGAGAGAATTTGAAGAAGTCTGTAATACCTATAATGACTTAAATTGTAGCATGAACACCATCAGATTAAAGCTTTTTCCTTTTTCATTA
>Ga0325403_1005518_pt1 | contig 11943 bp, 14 predicted proteins | sample PopdelMetagenome_19_FD_205665 | JGI IMG/M metagenome (GOLD analysis project Ga0325403, IMG submission 205665) | Populus deltoides microbial communities from Bellville, Georgia, United States - Xylem-PdKOR-R4 | ecosystem: Host-associated > Plants > Phyllosphere > Stem > Wood/Secondary xylem...
ATCAAAAGTTTGGAGATAATTTTTTCTTCTTCAAATGCTCCACAACTCAATCTAAATGAATTTATAGGAAATATATATTTCTAGCAACTACTTTTGTCCAAAGGAACGTACTAGTCAAGCATTGATTGTAGGTGAAAAGGTTGTTGAGGTAGTTTTCTAACCGAAAATATATATTTTTTCAATTCTAGCTTTTTATTTTTTCTGGTTTTCTTGAAAAATTGAATTGTGACATCATCACTGAATACACATTTTATTTTTGTTTTCTATTTTCTATTTTTCTCTGGTCTATTATTCGCTTTGAATTTTAGTGAGTTTTATCATCGATAAAAAATGTAGATGGTTAGTGTACGGAAAAAAAGATTTGGATCACCGTGTCCGCTGTATCAATTGAAAAATTGAGAGAGTGTCACTGCACGTGATCAGAAATTAAAGACAGGTCTGAAAGAGAGGGGCACGCGTCTCACACGAGTGAAGTGGCGTGCGCGTGCCGACTCCACTCTATACACAGCCCGCACATGTAAGATCATTCTAGAAAGAGAGAGCGCGTTAAATTGGCATGCCGCCTCAGTTGAACTTGAAAGGTCAAGCAAACAGGAAAAAGAAAGAAAGAAGCAGCTACTTGAGGCGAGGCGGGGAGAAGCAGCTACTACCAATCGGGAAGCGTTCACTCTCTCTGATCTTAATATTTCTCAAGGTATTCTTCACGGATTCAGCGATTCATTTTTCTTTCATTTCCAGGGCTTAGGTTTTGGTCTTGGTTGTTTTATCTTTCCCCATGATCTTTTCCCTTCTCTATTTTTCTTTTATTTGCTAGTTGAACCCATTTGTTTGATCTTGTAAATCTAGTATTATTTGTTCTTTTTGTCGAATTTCTATGATCCAGGGTTCTTACAGCCGATAAAAATGTTAGCTGTCGATCTTGATTACTTAGTTTCTAAAGATTCATGTAGGTTAATGATGAACAATTAATTTAGGCTTCTGAGGTAGTCCCCTGTTGAACAGTCATTTCCTTTGCAGAAAAGTGAACAAATGTGTGTAAAAGGGGAAAAGGAGCAGACTGGGTATATGGGAAATAAACTATTGAGCGGACTGGGTGAATGGGAATTGAACTATCGATGGTTGTTTTAACTTGGCCCAGGAATGTATCGTTCTGGCTTCAGCATTTAGTTTCAAGTAATCTATGATGATAGCATTCTTTGTTCCATTTGTAATGGCTATAACCATCACATTTCAGTTTCAAATGTGGTTTTCTTATTTTTTTTTATTTAATTTAAATGGATAGGGATCATTAGAAGACTTCTTTAATAACTACAATATACAATAATTGGTTTCATTGCTGTAATTTTCTTGATTTGGCCAGAAATGTATTGAAAGCTGTTGAAGGTTTATGTTCTTGTGTGTACATGTGTATTTGTGCTCAGGAAATGTCTTTCCATGAAAAAAAGAAATAACTAAGTATTGCTAGGATCGCTTTTTTTTAATGTTTAAAATTTTGGAACTCTCCCATTCTCTTTCTGCAATTTGAGTCTTAGTCTGCTTCTAAAGTTTAGTTTTCTGTTACTGATTTAGTTGTTTTTTGGTAACCATGTAGACTTGCTTTTCTTACTGTTGTGGAGAGCTAATAGCTCTGGGTTTGAAGGAGGCATTCCTTTTCTGCGGATAAGGTAAGAAAGTTCAATCAAATTTGCCTGATGGTATACATTGTTTTGGGTTATTATCTTTCATAATTCTTAATATATATATATTGCTTGTTTCTAAGCACCAATAATCTGCTAACAGCTTATATATTTTTTTTAATCTTGAACATGCATTAATTATTGGTCCTTTTCTACAAACATTCAGTTCATATGCTTTTAGTTCTTAACAATTGCATAGGTAACTACAAATTGTTATAATCGTCGTTTCATCGTTTACAGTCTTGTAGCAGCCCTGTACTGAAAACAAAAACAGTCCCATTTGCTTTTCTGACCATCGCATTTTCCTTTTAAGCTTATGTTGGTGATGGAAGAACTAACATTGTTTTTTCTCTTCTTTGAGATGTACTTCTGGTCATCATCGTACCGGGATGCAGATATTGAATTGGTTTTTATATATAAATGGACTGCAAGAAGTTCATCCAGTTGGTTGAGGAAAAGAAGAAGAGAGCTTTGGAGAGGAAAGAAGCCCCTTTGAAATGGGAGCAGAAGTTAGAAGCTGCTGTAAAGGCGAAGGCTGATGCTGAAGCCAAAGTTAGGAAGCAAAAGGCTGCAAAGCATAAAAGAAGATCTGTATCAAACTCGGATACTGATAGCGATAGTGACATCAGTGATGGGAGAAAGAGTAGGAAGAGAACTCACAAGAAGCACCGGAAGCACTTCCACTCCGATTCAGGTGAGAATGAGAAGAGGAGGGAAAAGAAACCCAAGCACAAGTCAAGGAGACAGTCCTTAGTGTCAAGTGATGAATTCCAGTCTGATTCCGAAGAAGAGAGGAGAAAGAGAAAACATAGAAGACACAGGCATCATCGCAATTCAAGATCAGATTCTAGTGATAATGATTCTTCAAGCCATGATGATGAAGCTGTCAAGAGGAGAAGCCGATCAAAGCATCACAAACGACAACGGCAATCAGAATCTAGTGCTTCAGATTCTTCAAGCGATGAGGACAATGGTGCTATCAGGAGGAGAGGTCATTCAAAGCACCACAAATGCCACCATCGCTGGTCTGAGTCATATGATTCAGGTTCCTCAGGTGATGAACACAGGACTAGTCATGCAAAGCATAATAAGCGTCGTCAAAGATCACACAGCATGGATTCAAGGTCGTCGGATTCTGATGGGCTTGGGCATGACAGAAGGAGCAGATCTTTAGGAAAGTCATCAGATGACAATGTTGAAGAAGCAGACAAACTATCAAGGCACAAGAAATCTGGTCATCATCGACACAACCATGACAAGCACAAACACCATCACTCTGATGATGAGAAAAATCACCATTTGCACCGAAAAGACGAAGATCATTCTCACCAGCATGCGGAAGAGAACAATGGAAATCATGCAGGGCAAGCGGATACAATGGTGGTCTAGAACAATTTTAATGTTCATAGTGTTCAGAATGCCTAGATCCTTTTCTGCCAAAAATCCGTGTTTTTTTTTTGTTTGTTCAATTTGGAGGAGCACGAAACTTAATCGTGGATAAAAACTTGCTGTGATTTGCACTGAAATTGTTGGAAGCCTGCAACTGTCATTTTTTTTTTCTTATATTCAAACACAATTCAAATTATCTGATCAACAATTCGCGGGGCCAGTCTTTCATGCTTCGCCCATGCCGTTGGTAAAACTTGCTTTGCACTAGCCCGTTAGGCAGCGTCATATTTTCGGGTTTTATGATGGGTGATTCTAGAGGGCCGTTGTGTACCATCTTTTAGGTTTCCAAAGATGGACGCCACATCGTCTTCGGTTTTCAGTCTCCCATACTACTCTCATCAGCAACTTGTGATAACAATTACATAGTAAAATTGACTGTCCATTAACTAGTTTCAGATAACTTGTTTCTTTTCCTTGAGATCAATTTGTGCATCGTACAGTTTAATTCATCTCGGAACACAACCATATGGTGAATGAAGACTATAAAGTGTGTATGCTTGGAATGGCTTTCCATCCAGCACAGGATGGATTGCAGGTAAGGTTTGTCATTTGTGTTCCAATACATAATTGCTAAGAGAATCCAGTCCTTGATGCTCGCAGGCTTCAGGTATCCAGTTCAACTGAAGCATCAGTATGACGCCCATAGGCAAAAAGCAGAAACAGGGTTCATTTGCTTGGCAGATGATTAAGACACCCGAGGAAAACCAAGACTACTGCTCAAGAATTCATCTATGGGATATAGTAAAATATGGGAATGGGTAACTTGGCATCCCTCGTAACGAAGTTGATATTGTGAATCTTTACCATATAAAGGAAAATTTCTCGGGTACATTGGTCTTAAAAAGACAAGTTCCTGGAGTGTATTTGCTTGTAAAATTCCCGATCTTTGGAACTGGGAAAAAATTGTACAGGCGGCAGTTTCATAAAAACTCACATCAAAAAGTCCTAATCTGGATCATTCAAGATGACTCGGGATTCTGTCATAAAAAAATAAAGGGTTTAAAAACAAGAGGTGTGGATCCTGTAACTTATCTGCTAGCAGTTACAATTTGTCAATTTCAACAAACAATGAAGATGCTCAAAATTCCAAAATTGGTTTTATTAGCTGAGTGGCACATTTTATCCTCAGCAGTGGGAATAAGAATCACTATCAATTGTTGCTACAAAATAAATACAACAGGATGAACCTCGTCTATAATTTTCAGAAGTTCTTCAGAATTTTCTCACTTGAGACTCCATCTGATACAAGAATTGATGTTATTTCCTGCAAAGTGCAATCAACATTAAAGTTATTACTCGCGTAAATCTAGACAATAATGACATTAAAAATGGGATTGACGTTGCATTCACTAGATAAACAAACCACTAGACAACATCAAATTGTGCACATCAACAGCATTACTATGTCATTTGAATTAGTGTAGAATGGATATCTCCTCAACAGAACAGTTTGCTTACAATAATAGAAGAAAAAAATTCCCAACTCACCAACAATTACTAGTTTTGCAAGAATAGTATTTCCAGAGGCAATAATCCAAACCCTCATCAAACCCATAGCTATTTATGCAAAATCAATATGCACCATAAATTCTTATGGTGACAGAATGATTCTCAAAAAGTATATCACGCAGCTCCCCTTACCCTAGTAGGCCAAGCTGGGCCTGCAAATTGTCACTCATTCAAAAGCTATGAAAACATTTATCAACAATTTTGCTGCCTTCAATAACGTCTTATATTATTAACCTTGTCCTTTCAGTTCAAAGCACTGATGTTTTCTAGCCATTTCACTCAATCAATCTCCTCACCATGAATAGCTGTTTTAGTATTAGAACACAGCTAGGCCCGTAGCTAAACCATTGCAAACTCGTAGATGATTGATGTCTTATGCAACTGCTCCCTAGCAGAAGGGACAAACAGCTCTAAGTAAATGTCAAAGGCAGGAACTCAGAGCCCAGAACCCCTGCTTGAGGAATGGATAACTACTCATTAACAAACTTAAAAGTGTGCCTCTCACATGGTGACTCTTGGTTTGGGAAGGGAGTCTCCACCCTTGCCAAGTATCAACCTCCCAAAAAATAACAACCATCATCTATGCTTATTGGGATCTACACTTTCATTTTATTTTCCTTGTCGTCTCACCAATTCACTCTCCGTGCAGTTAGTTGAGGTCATCAATTGTTTCAAGTGTCAAGCATAAATGCTTCAAAAGAAAGAAAGAGGGGTTGGAGAAAGAGTGTAAATTGTGGGATGGCATGATTAATAAAATGAGAAATCCAATCAAGAAATAAACCCAAAAGAAGTTGAAGCATGCTCTGGCATATAATGAAGATTTTTTCCATACATCATATACCATCTGCATTAATTTGCAATGATTTGATGAAATGAGGAAAAATTCCATGCTGATGCAAGGCAAAGCATGCACTTAATAATCAAGACCACTTTCCTAATTTATAATTTGCAAGTAATGCCCAAAGTTAGATCATTAGTAACATGGCAAATGAATGAACAACGCATTTTTAGGAATTATAAATGCAGGAAACATTATGAGAAAACAAAACCGAAGACAAATAAATGAAGGCTTATAACAAACCTCAGTCATCTGTTTCTGCCCACAGAGAACAACACCAGTGCCTGTAGGACTATAAATTTGCTTGGCCCTGGAAAAAGCAGCCTGAAAAACCAATGATATGAATAGATGTTAATCTGATTTTCCCAGATCAACAATCTTAAAAAGCAAGTCTGCACAATCTACCTGTACATAGTTACTTTCACCCGTCCAATTATCATCTGGTTGTGATAACACTGGCACGATCTTAACACCAGAAGACTCCCAGTCTTTAAACCTATCCTATAGGAGGAAGAATCACAAGCTTCAATCAACTCCACCAAAAGCAACTGGAAAAGAAAGAGCAATTCCACAGCAGCATGCCATAAAGAAGAGAAAAAAGCAAACAAACCTGGTAAGCCATTCTCTTTAGGTTTCTAGCCCCATAATACAGCCTCACATCAGATCTTTTATCAGCATTAAAACCTGACTCAATAAGAGATCGAATTGGACTGCAGGAGAAAAGAACGAAAATAGTACAGAAATTGACAAAGTAAAAGCATATATTAAGAATACTTAGAGTTCAGATGTTGAAGAAATCAATGGCAATGAAGCAAGGTTGCTAAATGCCAAAACAAGAAACATCTAGTACTGGCTAAATGGCACACTCTACTTCTACTTCAGGTTTACTACAAGCAAGGATTTGGCTAAGAAAGTGTAACTTCTTCTTTTGATGGCAAATGATGCTTGTGTTAATATATCGAAATGCAATATATTAATTATCAAATTGCATCATCTGATGGTAGAAACTATCCTATGGAAGGCAAAAGCTCGTGAAACTGAATAGCACTAATGTTCCATTCTAAGATTTTGTGTACAATAATTTTTTGGCAGAAATGAGCAAAATTCACTGATTCATTTCTCATCAAGAGAGCATCGAAAACAAAAGGAGAGAAAGAAATCGCACCTGATACCAGATCCAGTGGCGAAAATCAGAACCGTGGGATATTTCTCGGCAGGCTCAATTTGTTCAATGTCGAAACCTCTACCCACAGCTTGGCTCAATTCCACCACATCTCCTCTTTTAAGCCCGCACAACAGCTCTGCCGTCGATCCAGCCACGCTCTTCACCAAAAAGTCAAACGCACCTTTTGAAGCTGCGTCGGACGGCGGCGAGGCGATGGCCAGGAACGATGGCTTCTCCACGTCGGGGACGCGTAGCTGTAAGTACTGTCCAGCACGTGTGTGTGACGCTGCGAGGTCTGGAGAGTCTAAAACGTCGATTCTCACGTGGAAGAGTGATTCGGCTGCTGGTTCGATCCCGGAGAGAGGCGCTTGTGTCCAGACTGTGGTGTCTTGCCATACTGCAGCGGCGACCGTGGCTAGACGCCGCATGCGGTGGTGTCTGAGGTGTGTGGTTAGGTGGTTTGGAGCTAGGCGGCGTAGGACAGTCATGGAAAGGAGGGGATGGCAATGGTGCGCATGGGGAAGAGGCGATGATAAAGAGAGAAGAGTAGAGGGAGAGAAAGAGAGTTTACGGTGGTTTATGGGAGAAGCGGTTGGTTAGGTCACTGGAGGTTGGCGGCGCTAAAGGTGGCAGAGGTGGCGTTTGATAAAATGCGCCGTAGGTGAATTGTTTTGAGTGGGTTGCCACTTGTCATGTCCTCGAGTGATCCTGTAAATATATGTGCTAAGTAGTGGGCCCGTGAATTTGTTGTCTGCTGCAGTATAGTTTCATAAAGGGAAAGTATACTTTACCCCCTAAAGTATTATTTTAAATATCAATTAAGTCAAAAAAACCTTTTGACCTTTTCAAGTCTGCCCAAATATAATTAAAGTAGAGGTAGATGAAATATTTGGTGCAATTTAAAATTTATGAAACGTGATTATTTTTTAAAATATTTTTATTTTAAAAATATATTAAAACAATATTTTTTATATTTTTTAATTTTATTTTAATATCAATATCAAAATTGTGGTCGAGCAACGTAGCCAAAACAGGTACTAACAAGCACTTTTATTTCAAACGTTGAAATAAGCTTCGACCGTCTTTAAGTAGCAACAATTCATGGTGAATTTCAATTGACTACTTTGTATAAAAAGTACAGATAAAGGCTAATAAAGTAGAAGAAATTTATTATGATTCTATATTAAAATTATCATTTATAATAAATTGAATTTTAATTTAGCATCCAAGATGGAAGTATTTAATGAAAACGTGGAAATTGGATGTAACAAACAATTGATAAATAGAGAGGTGACGTTCTCTAGCATCAATTAAATAAAAAAAAATTGAAATTTAATTGATAATAAAATAATCTCTTAGGATACTTTCTCTTCATAAACAACTCCACCACACGACCATATTTTGGCAAGGGATAAAAAACACAAACCATGTGTTCAAATTGAACTTTTATTATAAACACAAACCCACAGGTCATCTAGTGATTTTTTTTTTTATAAATCTAAAAAGATGTTTTAGTTTTTTTTTTAATAGTTATTTTGATATAAAAAAAAAAATCCACAGCACGAATAAAGTAACATCTAATCAAGCCCCGAGTTGAGAGGTCACAAGGTTCACCTCCCATACCATGTCATGTAGCCCAGGGGTCATAGCTCATAAAGCTGCAACTTGTTTTCTACTTATTTCGTTCAAAGGTTTCATAATCTTTAATCTCTTATTTCATTTGCTCAATCCTTGCTTTTATTAATAACCAAGCTTCCTCTTGCTACACATGTAATAAAATCTTAAATAATAGATGCACATTTCAAAGATTCTCAAAACACAAACTTTCCATAGACGTAATGGGTAGAATATATACAAGCCATCTCGTTGCCAGAACCAAAACCTAGACTTTCATAAGACGACGTTTGATGCCAGCGAGTAACATGTACAGGTTTTTTATTTTTCAAATTGAGTTTGCAATGAAAATTAGGTGAAGACACATTTCAAAGGATGCCATAGTAACTAAACAACCGGCCCTTTCACTGCCTTAACCAAATCATTCCTGTGGTCAACCTGGGCAAATATTGCAGACATATACAGAACTCAGGTCCACGACAAACTACTATAGGAGCCTATCATCGTATAGCGCTCACCAATAAACTCTAAACTACAGAATCATCAAGATGCAAACAGAATTTCTGATTAACAAAACCAGAAACTATTCCGTTCAAAAGCCCTGTCCAAACAAATTGTACCTGTCACACTAGAACAAGTTAACAGACGTGCGTTCAATTGAACCAGTTTTGCAATATTCAAAACAGGATTATCCGTAAACGCTGTCAGAAAGATTCTCAAGAGATAATTGACAGTTGATAAAGGAAAAATATACAAGCCCACCTCCCTCTGTTGCCCCCTCATTTAAGCAACACGGAGAAAGGGGGGCTTGGCTGGACAGGTCTCAGCTCTATTCCTCTTTCACACTCTGCAACAACATTAAAACAGAAATTGCAAATCCTGACAAATTTGATCTCAAAAAATGAACATCTTGTTGCTAGCATCACCAGCACCACCTTAATTATTGATTTTTGCAATTATCAGTTTAAGGGAAGAAAAGGATAAAAAAGTTGTCTGTTTAAGCAGTAGCAGATTCCTTGGAAATCTTTTCAGCCTTGGCGATAACCTCCTCAATACCGCCAACCATGTAAAATGACTGCTCTGGAAGGTCATCGTATTTCCCATCCAACACGCCCTGCCATACAAAAAACAGAATTGCCAACGAATTAAATCTATGATTAGTGTAGCAGAACCCAACCAGACAGCAAATGTCATCTAGCCAAGCAAATGCAATATAAGAAAATCTGACACAGGACCAACTTGTGGGTTCATGTTTGAGCAAGTGTCACAGATAGAGAGGGGCAGAAAGGAGAAGGATAATGAAAAGCACCTGGAAGCTTTCTACACCCTCCTTCAACTCGACGTACTTTCCAGGAGCACCGGTGAAAACTTCTGCAACATGGAAGGGCTGGCTCAAGAACCTCTGAATTTTACGAGCACGGGCAACTGTCAGCTTATCATCTTCACTGAGCTCATCCATTCCCAAAATGGCAATAATATCTTGCAAATTCTTATAGTTCTGAAGAACCTTCTGCACACCACGAGCAGTGTTATAGTGCTCCTCGCCCAAAATATGAGGTGAGAGCATACGAGATGTAGAATCAAGGGGATCCACAGCAGGATAGATACCAAGCTCAGAAATCTGTCCAATAGGAGTGGCAATATAGCAATTAGGATTTATATTAGCACCACAAATGCTGTGACTGCTAGCCTACTTCAAGTAAAAACAGCCATACCTGTCGTGACAGCACAGTTGTGGCATCCAAGTGAGCAAAGGTTGTGGCAGGAGCTGGATCTGTCAAATCATCAGCAGGCACATAAATAGCTTGGACAGAAGTAATAGAACCTTTCTTAGTTGTTGTAATCCGCTCTTGAAGACCTCCAAGATCTGTAGCCAAGGTTGGCTGATAACCGACAGCAGATGGGATACGACCAAGCAATGCAGACACCTCTGAGTTAGCCTGCAGGTCAAAGAGCAAAATAAAAGATTTGTAACTCAGCAACAGGAAACAAGTTAAGATGTTTCAGCCAGAAATCCATTGGCATTGAATTTTACCTGGGTAAAGCGGAAAATGTTGTCAATGAAGAGAAGCACATCTTGCCCTTCAGCATCACGGAAGTGCTCAGCCACAGTAAGCCCAGTGAGACCAACACGAGCACGAGCACCAGGGGGCTCGTTCATTTGACCATACACAAGAGCACATTTGCTCTCGGACTGATATGAAGGGAGGCAAATTACAAAATTTCAGTAAGTATTAACTTGAAAATTAAAATAGAAAAACAGATGAATGGCCAATTGTGCTGACCTGCTGATCCCCTAGCTTAATGACACCACTTTCAATCATTTCTCTGTACAAGTCATTTCCCTCACGGGTACGTTCTCCAACACCAGCAAAGACAGAGAAACCACCTGATCACAGAAAACCATAAAAATCATAAAAATGTGGAAAAAAAAAAACTTTGTATTACTGTAGGAGCCAAACAAACCATGAGCTTTTGCAACATTGTTGATAAGTTCCATAATAAGCACAGTTTTTCCAACACCAGCACCACCAAACAGTCCAATCTTTCCTCCTCTTTGGTATGGTGCAAGGAGATCGACAACCTGTAGGGAAGAAATAAGAGAGCATAAATTCCAAATGCTAGCATCAAGTTTCGACTGTTGAAGCACATGAAAACATGAAAACAACATCCATCCTGTTTAAAATGGATGAAAAAAATAAGAACCTGGGCATCAACTACAATTCTAAATAAGACTATATATATGTCGGTTACCTTAATACCGGTAACAAGGATCTGTTGCTCAGTTGCTTGCTCAACAAAAGCAGGAGCCTCCCTATGAATAGGCAAGTAGTGCTCTGTCTCTGATGGGGATTAAAACATAGTCGTTGAAAATTTTCACATCATAATAGTATACCATACTGATCAAATGATTAAGGTTTGCATATATCTTACTGAGATCCCCCTTCTCGTCAATGGCTTCTCCAATGACATTGATGATACGACCAAGGGTGGCCCTACCCACAGGCACCTATAGAGCATATGCCAGTAAAGAAATCAGCTTAGAAGATGCAACTTTTAACAGAGACATAGCACAAATAATACCTACTTGAAAACCACAGACAAACCCAGCAATAACAAACCAGAGCAATAAACAATAAAACATCATAAAGGAAACACCAATGCATAAGGGGTAGATACACTAGCCAAGCATCAGAGTTTTGAACTTAGCCTGCACTAAAAAAATTATCCTTCAAGTGTCAGCAATCATATTTCAAATAAAACCTTGATCCACAGCAACACCACATCAAAGAGATCACCCAAAAAAACTAAACAGTTACATAAAATCCAGTAACATATAAATCCGCAATTGAACCTATTAGATTCAAGCCTTTTTTCCGGTTTCCAATCAAATATATCCTTTATTTCATAAAAAAAAAATCCTTTCAACTTTCCCATATTCCTGCACTAAAAATAGAATCACACCAAACAAAAAAAAGAACGAAAGAAAACGGATCCTAATTTCCAGAGTTTTCTATTACCACAAACCCCTATTCCAATTTATCGCTGCAATAATCATAGCAAACAAATACCCAGATCTACAATAAAAAGAAAAACCCATCTTAACATGGATCGTCACACTCTAAAAGGAAAATCGAAAGACAACAAAAGCCCAGCATTTCTCATCAGATACCATGAAATTGAAAAACAAA
>Ga0325403_1005519_pt1 | contig 11942 bp, 6 predicted proteins | sample PopdelMetagenome_19_FD_205665 | JGI IMG/M metagenome (GOLD analysis project Ga0325403, IMG submission 205665) | Populus deltoides microbial communities from Bellville, Georgia, United States - Xylem-PdKOR-R4 | ecosystem: Host-associated > Plants > Phyllosphere > Stem > Wood/Secondary xylem...
GATAGTTTTTGTAGTTGTAGTTTGAAAAAAGTTGTTTTATAAAAAATACTTTTAGTTGAGATTAGTTTGGTATTTATAAATGTTTGGTTTAAACTATGGTTGAAATTAAGGTTGAATAAAAAGTAGTTTAATGTGTTTCGTAAAAAATGCTTTTCAAATTGAGGTTATAAAATAACTAAAAAGGATATATATTAATATTGATGGTTTTTAATTTAAATATTATAGATTTAACTACTACTATTGCATCATTAAATAAATAACACTTTTATATCAAATATTTTTTATTATTCCATTAACCCATCTACAATTCCATCACGTAGGAAATTCATCCGATAAGGAGTACAATTTCCATAGTTTTTTTAGAATGCAACAAAATCAGGTAAAATATCATCAGGAACAAAATTGAGATTGCGATCAAATTTTGTAAATGCTACGTTATCATGCGATCTCCTTCTAATTTATGTAGTGTCATTGAATAATATTAAATACTAGTTTTTCGAGTAAAACACAATTAAAAAAATTAAATTTTTTTTATAGAATCGGACGCGATACAATACATTTAAGTTTGGTCCGAATCGGGTCCGGCCAAAACAATAAAAAACAAAATTTAGACCGAATCCGGTACAGTGAAGACGTTATATATTGTGTGGAGGCAGAAATTATACGCAGCCGGTGAGAGAGAGAGAGAGGAGAACACGAGCACGAAGGAATTGTAAATTGCTTTTCACATACTGAGGTTCGATCTCAGTTTGCGAGTAATATAATTAATATTTAACCAAATACTTTAAATCAATGTTCGCTTCTAACCGCTGCCGCGAAAAAAGTCACAAGAACAGTTTTCAGCAATTTTTGATGGCTGGAATACAGAGTCGAGGATTTTTTGCTATTATTTTTTTATTTGGGGGGGGCTGTTTTAAGTAAAAAAAAAATAAACGAAAAAAATAAAAAACCACAAAACACATTCTCATCTGTCTATGAAATAAAAATCAAATCAAATCAAAATTAAATGTCAAAATCATCTCTAATGAGTTTCTCATAGGTAAAAACCCAGATCGAGGCTATAAGTAGTCAGATTGTGAACATGCAAAAGGCTTTTCTCCACTTCCTTTTCAACGACTTTCTCGAATTACATTACAAAGTTTAGAAAAATACGCCCCTGGAATAATACAAATGAATAAAATAAAAAGACCTGTCTTGTTTTGCTAATTCTTTTAATTATTATTTTTAACTAAACTATATAATTGAATTTCATAATAGCAACCCATAATGTAACGTTGAAATAATTATTTTGCATAGCGCACAAAGAGCATGCTAAATGAAACAAACCCTAACACATAAAACCATGGTTTGGTTAGAAAAACAGAAAACTTAAAGGTCGAAAATTATAGTGCTTCGTTTCCGCTCTGCAGGGCTGGAAAACAGAGGGGGATTGTCCAGGGGCGGGGCTTTGAAAAAGTTATAGACAATCAACTATTTGACTCTACATCTGGAAATAACCGGCGAAGAACATCAGTCAATAATACTGCTTCGTTCCGGCTCTGTCCTGTCTTCCAAACCTTGAACTCTGGAAGAAAGTAGTCAGCATCATTCCAACGTTTTAATAATGTCAATGAGAAGGGACCTTGTACATCTCCTTGGGGATCTAAATAATGCCACAAAAAACTTCCCGGGTCACAATCAATAATCTGAACATTATCTCTATAACTCGGGCCTTCATCTTCTTCACTGTCGCTCAAATCAATCACCTGCACGTCCATCGAGCATTGATGGTGCTTGTTATCTTCAATGTTGACAGGCAGCGTTTCATCGTTGCTCTCCCCGATGATGTTTGTTAATTGCTTTGGCTGATCTTCAACAAAATGCTGATGATCTGAAATAGAATCGTGAGATGCCAATGAGCAATAAGAATTGAAGGTTAAGACTACCCTGCTGAGAAACCTTCTGAATAGAAATTAATTAATTCACGACCACCAAGATAAGCAAATGAATTCCCTCCTTTTTTTTAAACCAATTCATAGTTTCTTCCCGAGAGAACAGGGTATAAAACATCTAAAATAAGCGAATTATACAGATTCTAACTTTCTGGCGGAATGATTCACTAACCTGACAGTGAAGCAGACCTGATGAACCATAAAATGATGAAGCTGTAAGTGCCGGCATGCATACCTCCAATAGGAGGCAGGGGGATAAATGCATGGAAGGGAGGTTTGGCAAGGTTAAGACTATATAAAACTAGCATAAGCAGGATTTCTTAAATTTTTATTGTTTGTTTTATTCTGAGAGGCGTAGGTTGAAGTATTTCAGTATGCAGCATCCTTTAGTGCCCCCTGTCTAATTTAAAAAATCAATTCAATTTTCCTAGTCTAATAAAAAATCTCACTATTTTCTGTCATTTCCCCTTACCACCAAATGTGATAAAATTGCATCACTCCCAATGATAGAAAACAGTAACCAGAATGCCTGTAATATATCAAGTAAAATGATGGAACATATCTATGTTCATGTAAGGAACTTAGAGGAGAATATTGACCAAGCGCTTCTAGAACATAATAATTTGTCGAACAATTTCCAGTTGCTGATCTAGATATCCTGATTCCAAATTCCAAATAATTGTATTACAAAGAGAAGGGAATAAAATATATGAAAGAGTATAATTTACCCATTCTGTTGCTCTGTTTTGGTGTTGCCAGGACAGCTTGGTTTCCTGCAGAAAGAAAGAAAATAATTTCAGATTGTTTAATAAAAATGGAGTTATGCCTCACACCAATGCTGGAGGCCTTATACAAGGATTGGCATCCAACATTACAACTCATTTTGACACATTTATTTTGGATGCTGGCTGATCTCAGGAAAAAAAAAATAGAATATTTAACGTTTACTGCAAAAGAACCTTCCATAGACTCTGCTTGGTATCAGGAGATGAATGGGCAAGTTAATTCTGCCTCAGTTCTACAGTACAAGAGGGGACATCTTAACTTTATGCATGCCAAATGTGCATCCAATGGATCAGTGTTTTCCAAAATTTATGTTCTGAATACTTCAAATGATGATATTAAGACCTGTATAAATATATATAGGTTAACACAGCCACCCATACTCACATGCAAAGTTTTTTATACCATGGATGTTCTAAGGATACACACAGCAACAACTCCCTGATAAGTTATCCTGTAAACACAGGGTTCACCATATAGCTGACCAATCACCCTGTATAGAAGAGACGGAAACCTAAAGAGGTCTTAAATTTCCTACAAGCTTACCATGACATGTACTGTACCACAAGCTTCCTAGTATTTAAATATTAGACCTCCAAGCTTGGCTTGCTCACACCTTCAGCACGTATTTTGATCTCAAAACCCACAGTATGGAAGGATCATGCAAGGCATTTTGCAATATGATAAGTAATTTGCAAATTGCTTATAAATGATCCAGAATTGTCCGAACCCACATGTGAATAACTGCAGCCATCGAAATCAAGATACAATCTAAATCTTCACGTGGTTTTTCAGAGATTATGGATTTATTTTGTGGTTTTCCATTCCTATCTGACAAATTGGCAGCACTTCAACAGTAGATCACCAATGGGGTTGGTATGCCTTATTATTTAGGACTCGATTGTTGTTTCTTTTTCCTACTTGAAAGGATGTCTTATTCTACATTTATTTATTATTCCTTTTCCATCTTTGTAATAGAAATTTCTTCTTTCATCTGAAAAAGGAAATACCCCAAATGCTTTCATAATCAAAGACAATAATTCTCCATTCCCCCAGTTGTAAATACCAGACCAAATAGATGCATGCACACACATGCAGTTGCGTGTTGTAAATATGCACCCACTTGAGGAGAAACAAAAAAAATTTCACCTTCTAGGAGTGCAACATTACTGGAAAGAAAAACTGAATGTTACTAACATACCTGCAGAATTCTTGCTGAAAGAAATCCAAGTCGAAGTTTTATTTGAAGCTACATCAAAATTGGGAATTTCCAAAACTCCATCCAGAGATGATTTTGGTGAACCATCATTTCCTTGTTTTATATTCACTGGAAAATCCTCTGGCGCAGGCTCATCTTCTATTTCATCGGCTATGACTTTTGGAATGTCAAGCAATAGCCGTGTCTGTTCATCAGGAGTCTCAAGCAGCTTCTTTCTTTCCAAGTAATCAAACAGTGTAAAAGCTCAAACGAGTTAAGGATTCAAAATATAATGCTGCAGCAGGTAGACAAAGCAAGAGGAAGTGTAATGCAGGAACAGATGAAAAGATGAACATGGGGCGGTGCATTTCTACAAACCAAGTCCTTTGGTGATATAGTTTATCATAGAAGGTAAACAAGAAGGAAAGGGCAAACTTTGACTATTTGTTTGAATGTAAAATGGTACCTAGAGTTTTAAAAAAATTAAAAAAAAAACAAAAAAAAAAACCTTTATGTATATTAAAAAGAAAAGAAATTTACATGAAAAAAAGTTTTTCTACACATCTATTTTATGCTCAGTTCAAAGAATGGACAACCTATCTCGTGGGAGTGGAATCAAAATTTAGTATAAATTAGACCCTAAACTTTGACTTTCTGAGAGAACCTAAATAGCCTATCAGTCATATGGATAAATGATTCTACCCATATGGATAGGATGTACGCCATCAAATTAACATTTACTTCTAGAAAGTTTCATAGTGCCTTAGCAAAAACAAGCCTTAGCACGGACCTTCAAAGACACATCTATGTGTCATTTATGATCCCATATCCTTTTTCATTTTGAGCAGCCTCAACACACTCCCTTTTCCATTATTATGCTCTGATTGACCCTCAACTTTTTGGCTTTGAAATCAAATTGTTACTAGTTTCTTCATAATACCAAAAAAGAAGAACTATGGCATGCATACAATGATTCGACCAAAAAAGAAGAACGATGACATGCATACAATGATTCCTATGATTTGAATTTCCTCAAGGAAATTGTGATAGTTATCCAACTCATCCACAATTTATTACCTGAAAAAATGTGACTAGTAGCCTACAGCTTTTAAGAAGCAAAGCTTACCAGTCTTAACCAACATCGGTGGGCACCGGCTAGAGCCATGCAATTATTGAGCAATTTTCATTTTGAGCAGCTTCTACACACTCCCTTTTCCATTATGACACTCTGATTGAACCTCAACTTTTTGGTCTTGAAATCAAATTGTGACAAGTTTCTTCATAATATCAAACAAGAAGAATGATGGCATGCATACAACGATTCCTATGATTTGAATTTCCTCAAGGAAATAGTGATAGTTATCCATCTCATCCATGTTTAATTACCTGAAAAAACATGACTAGTAGTCCACAGCTTTTAAGAAGCAAAGCATACCAGTCTCAACCAACACTAGTGGGCACTAGCTAGAGCCATGCAATTATTGAGCAATTTTGCTACCACTAATCATAGAGAATCACAAGTTATTTGATAAGCTCAATTGGCAATTATTGAGCAATTTTGCTACCACTAATCATAGAGAATCACAAGTTATTTGATAAGCTTAATTGGATTGATTTTTGTCCGGAAGTACAGTGTTTCTTGCTGATAATCAGTGTCTTGTTATATTTATAATAGAGTTTAGACTGGATTATTTTAGTCTGGGAAACTTAATATATAATTCATTATATGTTGACTTCATAGTGATACCAGAGGGAATAGTAATACCAAGAAAGGATATTCTCTACGCCAACCCTTTTCATTTGCCCGATCAATGAGCTTTTGAAGAAAAGCAAGTTCTCCACGAAGCCACTGAAACAAATCCACATTTAGTGGCTAAAAAATTGAAGAATCAAACTTTAAAACAAATCATGAGGAACATGCATGATCCCCTGTATAGATGCTGAAACCAGTATTTGAAATGGTTTTCTGTCACAGTGCATATAAGATAATTTACATTTAGCAATTTAGCAAGCCAAAGCACATTAAAGAGAAACATAATGGAATAGTGAAGAATGGCTTCTTCCACACCAACATTTAAAGTCTGAGCAGGTTTTCATAAAGCATGTATGATGATTGGCAATAGACGCACATTTTGATACCTAGACATTCACAAGCCAAATGCACATGACAGAGAAACATAACGAATCAATAAAAAATGACATGTTCCATCAGGATTCCTTGTTCAATGAAAAAAAAAACATTTATAAATGTTATAGCATATCTAAAAACCTCAAAACAACAATAATGTAATAAACAATTCAAGCCACCATCTTCGAAACATTTGGCGATTTCTTACTTCTTGCTCTGTCAAAATAAAGAAAGAATTAAGAACTATTTATCTTACAATACCATCAATGTAATGATTGTCCCAGTTATCATTTTGCATGGCATTCAGCACAAAAACTGTGACAAGAAATAGGCATTAAGGAATGGCACAACGTTATAAAAGTTGAGCCTAGGTGTTTCACAAGTTTAGGGATTCTCTTGGAGGTTATAGCGGTTATTACAACTTTCCCAATTAACCACATTTGAGATGATAGATTTGCGAGTTGGATTCTCTACTTACTAGTGAAGTAATTCACTTCTATAGCGCAACCAAACTTGAGATGCATCAAGGGGCAAAATAAAGTGCTTGAGATTTCTCATTATCAATATAAACTTGCTAATCTTTATAATTCAATACTTCAAACATATAAATATCAATTTTGCAATGCATATTTAAGGCTCTCTTTTTCCTGCAGTATCTACTCATCTTTTTTATCTTTTTTACTACAATGGATAAAATTGCAAGATCATGGTCAATTAGCATTACAATCCCCTACAAGCTTGCATACAACAACATTTTGATGAAATTATAGTTCAGAGGTTCAAGGCGGTTTATCATTTTCATTTAAAATGCAAATGCACATTGTCCACATCTTTATAAATGCACTTTAAGTTTTTCATATTGGAACATCAAGAATATTTGTACTTTATATAGGGTTCCTGACACGTCAACCTCACTAGCAAAACAGTACAGAAACATTCAACAACCTGTAAGCAAATATGAACTATGAGGAGAACAGAAACAAGAAAAAGAGATAACCAACCATTTTGTTCATGGTTAAGTTTTCCTTTTAGTCAAGTACCTACATGCTTTGTTATATCTTCATGCAAAACTTGGGCCTTCTCTTCAAGCTCTACCTATAAGAAGTTTAAAAGGTACATTAACAAAGGATTGAGGGATGGGGAACCTTAAAACAGACAACTCAATTACCAAGGCAAGCAAGACACATCTTGTTATCAGGTACGAAAATATACTAATATATAAATCTAGGGAGCTAGATGTCTAAGCAAACAGCGCAACATACCAGCAATCCTATAAGAAGCCATGTCATTGACTTTAATAGTGGTTACTAGTATTGTGACCCGTGCTTTGCCACGGATCAGCTAAATGTTTTTTTGGCAAAAAACAAAAAATAATTATGCAAGCTTTTCAAATTTATTTTTTAAAAAAATTATAATTATAAATCAAAAGGCCTATGAGAACTATTTGTGTCAATAAATGCAAAAAACGAAATGTTAACGCGTTTATTCAACTCGTCTAGTTGCAGGTTGAATAAATTTTTTTTCAACGCAAAAGAATTAATGTTTAGGTGTTATTTGCACATTTTTTTACATAAAATAAAAAATATAACCGTGAATCACAAAGTTAACGCTTCCATATAATAAAAATCATATGCATTAATAAAAATATGTAAGATCTCAAGCTATTTTTTAACATAGCCGAAAAATGGAACAATGTTGCAATTGCTATAGTAAAGCACCGTTTCCTTAGTTCGTGTACAAATAAATTTCCAAAAACAAAAATTGTAAAGAAAAAAAACATTAAAAAACAAATTATAAAAGAATAAAAAAAATGAACAAAAAGAAAGGTATAAATAGGCCACGTGTAAAGAATAAAAAAATAATATTTTTTCAAAAAAAAAGTGTAAAGAAAAAAAATGGAAAAACTAACATTAAAATCATGAATTTAGCATGCAAGTTATAATTTTTTTTAAAAAAAAATACCAAGTATGCAAGTTGCTCCAATGTGTTTTTTTACATGAAAAATTAAAAGTGTCATTTGAAAAGCCTATGCAATCATGCATGTAACTAAATAAATCAATAATCATTTATATAAATAAAAAAAATTGTTAACAATAACCAAGAAAAAAACTGTATAGATGATGTTTACTTAACTTTTTTTATTTAAATAAATAAAAGATAAATCCACCCTAAAAAACTCATGGCTTAAACAATAAATACAAACAAAAATGACTAAATAAACCCACACCATAAAAAATATTACAAAAGGCCGAACACATCAGAAAAATATAAGGAATGGACACCTGTCGATATGATGGAAACATTTAATATAAAAAAGATTAAAAAAAGCTTCAAGTGAGCCCGGCAGCCAACCCAGGTGAATAAATCAAACACATAACCTGGGACATAAAATTGAGATGACCCCATAAATAGCAAAGAGAAAAAAATATTTGAAAAAAAAATCTTTCAAAAAAAACCAAAGTCGACCCGAACTAATCTTTCATATCTATGACTCGGGTCACGCGACCAGGGTGACCCCATTAAAGGCAAACCTGAAAAAACAAAGAAACAAGATTCTTAATCAAATAAATATTGAAGGATGAAACCGAGGAAAAAAAGTCAATAAAAGAAACAATGCAAAACAAAACAAATAGCAATTAAAAGAATTGAAACTAAATTCAACATAAAAACCAACTGAAATTAAATGTTAAGGGAAAATTTAAATGAAATTAAATATTTAGGGATAGAATTGAAAAAAACAAATCACTTAAGAAAATGATTAAAAAAATAACAATTAAAAGAACTGGCACCAAACTTGACATAAAAATTCAATGAAAAGAAATGCTCAAGGATGGAATTGAAGAAAAACAAACAAATCAAGAAAATGATTGAAAACCAAAAAAATAGCAATTAAAAGAATGAGGACCAAATTTGATAAAAAAAAAACTAACATAATCAAACAACCAGTGATGAAATCGAAAATAAAATCCAATTAAAAATAATCAACGTAAATAAAACAATTGCAATGAAAAAAAGAATGACTGAATCAAAAGAAAAAAGAAATTGAAGGCTGGTATAACTTTTTGCATGGCCAGCACGTTATCCGAGGAAGAAAGAGAAGGGAAAGAAAGAGAAAAAAAGAAAAGCCACTTGGTGCCACCCATAAAGGAAGAGGACGCCAAGACACATTAAATGATGTGGCGGAAGCTTGATTTCAACCACCATCGTCAACCGCACGCACGGCCCGAAGGCGGCGGAGCGGCTAATGCGTGTCAGGCACGCGTCAGTAGCCTTTTTTATGTTCACAAAACCAAAAATACCCCTATAACTAAACAACAATAACAAAAAAAAATGAAATCACAACCAAGCTCTTGAAGCCAAGGCTAAAAAATTTGAATGGCAGGGGTAATGGAGTATTTCAATTATTCATAAAATTATAAAAAAAAAACAAAAAATGCCCCTGGAACTAAATAACAATAACAAAAAAAAAACGTTAGTAAATGACAATCAAGCCCCTGAAGCCAAAGCTAACAAATTTGCATAGTAAGGGTACCTGTGTAATTCAATTGTTCATGAAAAAATTGAAATTATCATACAACCCTTGGACCAAAGGTTCTGATTTTTTACTCTCTAAGAGCAATACGATACTTGCATTGTCATTAAAAAAATGAAAAGTCAGTGCTGCCCCCAAACAAATCAAGAATGACAAATTGGTTGTGTGCAAAGACTATCCTACCCCTCAAGTAAGGCTTTAAAAATGAAAGGATGAAAGGTAAAGAGGTAATTTCACTGTAGCCCTAGACACATTTCACTGTGAATAGACTACAATGAAAAACCCACGCGGTTTAGTATTTTACTTAATTATTCTTCTTCTCTGACCATGAAATTTATTTGCCAATCAAATATAAAGCTTAGGTCATGAAGAAATCCATACAAAAAACAAAAATATTGTTCAACATAATTCACAATGAGAATAACCAGAGCTATAGAGGAAACACTACAAAACTAGGCAAGAGAATAGATATCTTACAATAGTTGGCCTCTTGAGTGAACCATCTCTTACTCTCTGATTCAAATCTTCACATTCTTCCTGCAACCAACAGAAACAAGGCTAAGATTGAATGCCTACACCTTGACGTAATTGTCTATGAGCTTACATTTTGCAGAATCTTATCTGCAGCTACACAACAAAAATGTGGACACAGTTATCCACACCATATACGGCAGCTGCATCAGTTCTCCAACTTCTTATCGATACATTCAAGCCCATTTCTCAAGACCCTCACAAGACCTCATATTAAAAGTGAAACTCTAACTAAAAAGAACACAGAACCATGGTCTAATTTATTAAAAAAGTATTGATTCCTAGCACAGAATATAATTGGTTACTTGATATCAGCTGAGTTTTTAAGACTTGTAAGCATCTGCAAAACTTCAACGAAAATATGGGGCCATGAGCAGTCAACAAGAAAAGAAGACAGTACCATATCTAGCTAGGTATCAGAGCCAATACAATGTGAAAACTAAGCAGTACTTAGAAAGAGCTAGCAAAATGTGTCGCTTACCTTAGAAAAGTTATCATCTGAAAGCATGGATATGCGGACATCTTTCATATAATTTGAAACTTCAAGAAGTATTTCAGTGTTAATACCATTAGCTCTGGAAGACTCCACTAAACCTAGAGAATAGACAACACAAACACCAAAAGTTAATCATCAATAGTAGAGATCAACAATTCCTAACAAATGTTTCCCTTCCAACAAAAATAATTAACACGTGTAATCCAAATATACCAGCATCGGTGGAATAAAAGAAATAATAATGATATCAAAGTGAATTAGCAAATAGAAGCTCAGAGGGGTTCATAAATAAGTATTGTTTTATAGCATAAGCAAAGGATGCAAATAACAGTAAGTAACCAACCAGTGACCTGCACGAGCATGTGAGAGTTTTTCTGGAGGTAATCATTAGGATCAGACTTGATTCTCACAAAGCTTCCAACAATTTTGCTTTGAAATGTTTCGGGGTTGTTCTTGGCAAGATCCTGAACCAAAAGCCTCTTCAAATAAACAAGCTTAATGTTATCAGGAACAATAGCAGCAAAACAGCTCTTGGGAGCTTCAAAAACCCTTTTCTTAGAATGACATTTTCTATCCGAGGCTGAACACTTGTGGCGTTGGTAGGCATTATTATCCTCGTCATCATCCGTAGTATCGAAGAAATCATCATCAGAACCAACTTTGTTTTCAGCAAAATGGGGTTCGAGGAGGTCATAGATTCGGATTCGATTGATGGTCTTCCTTCCAAAAAGAGGAAGAAGCCATTCATCGCAAAGAACCCTCTTCTTTTTGGTGGGGTGGAGGAGGTTGCGGTCGTTGACATACTTGTTAATGATGGCAGTAACATCGTACTGAGAAATCTGATTGGTGGTACCTGTACCAATAGATTGAAGGAATTCAATGAGGAGATTGGAGCCCCATCCAGTAAATTCCAGTTTCCTAGGCGTTCGAGCCTTTCTTTTGGAGGTTGAAGGGGGAGCAAACAGTGGGGGGCCATCTGTATATTCTTCCATCCAAACAAAATCACCCATTTTTTTTTCTTTTATTGATAATAATAATCACTCCCCTCCTTCACTGGTAGACTGCAGCTGCATGCAGGCAGAATAGATAACAATAATTGGTGATAATAATGATAATACAGTGAAGACAGAAAAGGCATCCATCCATCCGGTACATAAGAGCGAGAAAAGGCAGAAATTGATTGAATACACAGAAAAGAGGAGTGGATGCAAATTATATAATAATAATAATAATCCAATTTTTACTAAGACACGGAAATGGAAAGGAATGGGAGCGAAACCAAACAAAAGCAGAAATTGAGTTAAATTCAATAATAGTAGTAGAAATTGATAAAAAAAAAAAAA
>Ga0325403_1005520_pt1 | contig 11942 bp, 12 predicted proteins | sample PopdelMetagenome_19_FD_205665 | JGI IMG/M metagenome (GOLD analysis project Ga0325403, IMG submission 205665) | Populus deltoides microbial communities from Bellville, Georgia, United States - Xylem-PdKOR-R4 | ecosystem: Host-associated > Plants > Phyllosphere > Stem > Wood/Secondary xylem...
TGTCATCAAGCCTAGGAATGGGGTGTCTATACTTTACCGTTAAGTTGTTGATGGCTTGGCAATCAACACGCATCCTCCATGTTCCATCCTTCTTCGGCACAAGTAGCACATGTACAGCACACGGGCTCATAATCTCACGAATGTAGCCCTTTTCCATCAGCTCATCAACTTGCCTTTGAAGCTCCTTCGTCTCCTTGGGATTGCTTCTATAGGCTGGTTGGTTACGAATTGAAGCTCCGGGTAGGAAATCAATCTGATGCTCTATCCCCCTCAATGGTGGTAATCCGCTATGAGTATCTTTTTTTTGGTAAGTTGACAGATATATTAAAAGAAGAATATACAAAGATTATAAAGGGCATAACCTAGATTTACAATGTGCACGAAAACATAAAACAACAAATGGCTACAGGAAGCCACAAAGCAGACACCTCGACTTAACTAGACTTGTTAGGGATACCAATACAACCAGCTAAATATCAATTTAAGAGTCTATGTTATTGACCCTCCAAGCCCATTGGATCCTTATGTTTTCATCTGTTGGGAGATCGTTCCTCATCAAATCAAGTTTTCACGAATGACACATTCTATTTGATCAAAGACCAAATTTGGAGTTCTAGACATTCTTGCAAATATCATTGCATTCCGTTCTTACCAGATATAATACACTGTAGCCGCGAAACCCAATTTATGACAAAAATTGATGAAACTTTTACCATGCCACGTAACAGTTGCCCATCGAATCCATTCCTCCCACCCTTTCGTCATTCTTGGAATGTCGCATCTGTCACAAACATGCCACCATATCACTTTAGTATAGGAGCATTCAAAGAACAGGTGGTTATAATCCGCTAGGAGTATCGTCGGGGAACACATCATCAAACTCCTACAACAAAGAAATAGCAACACTAGGCACAATATGATCAAGATCATTAGTATTAAAGTAAGTCTCTTTGTACATAAGTAAAATCATTGGCTTGTTAGTGAAAAATACAGATCTGATCTCACCCACTCTAGCTTAAAAATTGAGTTGTTTCTTTAGTTTTTCCACACAATTCTCATCACCGTTCCTGACTTTCTTCTCTCCCCTTGTCTTTACCTCCACTCTCGGCCAGATTTGGGTGTTTTTGAGTTGTGGTCGAATGTTTTGATTTGTTTGGCGTGTTGGCCGAATATTTGTTTGTGTTTGGATGAGTGGCCGAATGGGTTGTAGTGGTTTGGGTTCTAGCCCAATCTGATGGTCTTCTCTCCCCTTGTTCCTCACCTTGATTTTCTCTCCCTATCGCCTCATGCTCACTTTTTAGCTTTATTTTATCATCATACACCTGTTTGGGTGTAAGAGGTACATGAGTGATGGTTTTACCATGTTTTACAATGGTATACCTATTTTTAACCCCATCATGAATTGCCTTCCTATCATATTGTCATGGTCTCTCCTCAACAAGATGTGACTTGCTTGCATTGGTACCACATCGCACAAAACTTCATCAATGTATTTCCTAATCAAAAATGGAACCACAACCTGTTTAGTCACTTTCACTTCACCATTATCATTCATCCATTGCAATCTATATGGTTTAGCATGCTTAACAGTACATAAATTCAGTTTACTAACAAGGGTGGTCCTACAAACTTTAACACAGCTTCCACTATCTATAATTAAACCACACACCTTGCTTTGTACATAACAACGCGTATGGAAGATGTTCTCCCTTCGTTGATTAGTTTCATCTTCCTTGACCTGAACCTGAAGTGTTCATCTTATAACCAAGGACTCTTCAACCGGAGTGGACGAAACGAAAACACGAAATAAAATAGAAGCGAATATTAGCGAAAACAGCTACTTGACTCATAGATAACCCAAATATAATAGAAACAAAAAGATTTGGACAAAACTAAACAATAAGGATCATGTTTTGAAACTTAACGCATATCTAACCTCTTACGTAATTTTTACGTAACAGAATTGAAACCCAGACCAAACGATCTTGAAATAACTGCAAATTCAATATTTAGTATTAATACTAAACAAACAACAAAATCAATTTATAGGTCATGCTTTTATTTCTAGGTACCCAAACCCCTTGTATGATTATTTTGCGGCAGAATTGAAACCTCCAATTAAAACCTCAAGAACCCCAAATTTAATATATGATGCGATCTCATCCCCAATACACAGAATATGAAGTTTCAATTTAGTCTAAGGTAGTTTGCTTATGGTTCACTAAGAGTAGTGTTTCTACGGCAGAATTAAACCTCGAATTAAAACCTGAAGCAAAAAATATCAGAATAAGCCTAAATTTGACATACTATGTGAACTCACCCCTAATAAACAGAACATGAAGTTCCAATTAATTCTAAGAGTTGTGTTTCTGCAGCAAAAATTGAATGATCCTTCAAATTTCTACTAAACCCTCTCTCTCTCCTCTGTTTTTTTTTCTTTTTAATATACTAATATGATTAGAGACAGTAACAAGATGAAATATAACCCCTTTTTTCCTGCTTAGATGACGCAGACACGAAGAACAAGAAGATGGACGCAAACACTGAAAAACTTAAAGGATCACAAAAAAAAGTGAAAATAACAGAAAGATTTGACCTTGTTTCGGAGCCTAGCTCTGATACCAATTGATGCGAACCTCGTGATCATGCAACCCACAATCAAGATTCAGATCTGATCCCGGAAAGCCGAAATAGATCTGATAGGAGTGTGACACAGTGGAAACCAATAGTTTCAATTGACTCTTGCCGAGGTGGTTTGCTTATGGTTCACCAAGACTTGTGTTTTTGCGGCAAAAATTAAATGATCCTTTAAATTTCAACTAATCCCTCTCTCCCTCTCTCTCTCTCTCTCTCTCTCTCATCTCGATCCAACAGTCGAATTGAGAATTATGACTCTTGCTGTAAAAATGGATAGGTGCACATTTTACATCAAAATCTGAATTTGACCTTGCCTGAATCGTATCATTCTACATTTTACACAACTAATCCCTATCTCTTTAAGATGATTCATCCTTGAATCACCAACAAGTTGAATGGACAATTCCTTAGCCTCCTTTTGAAGCCCTTAGAGTTCTTTTCTAGCCAACAATCGTCGCCAACAACTTTGGATGAAAGTAGCAGCCGTTCTTTTTCGTATATCATCATTGCAGCGTTTTTTCTCCTCTTTTTCTGAAGCTTGCTGGGCATTGACTACTGCCATTAACACATCAAGTTCTTGCTTCATCTTCTCTAGAATACGGGATAAACTCTTGGATTATTTTGTTAGAACACTAATCTCTTTTGATTTTAATTTTCCACAATAAATTATCATTAAAATCACAAAAGGAATATTTTTTTATCTAATTTTATCACCATCATGTTTATTTGTTTTCTTTTCTTTTTTTTTTAATTGATTTGACAAAACTGATCATGCTTAGATTTAACACAAAATTCCATCACATAACCACTTTTTTCTCAACATTTCATACCATAAACATCATGCATATGTTATACTAGTTCTTGGCTAGGGAAAAAAAACATATAAAAAGTTAAGACTCATAAAATATAGGTAAAGCAAGGAAAAGATAAATAAGCTCACAATGGCTCATTAATGGATTGCATGTTATAAGATGGCTTTTTAGGTTCTTAAATTCCTTCATGTCATTATCATGTTCATGCACACATCAAATAATCATGCTGAAGACTCAAAACTCAATAAAGAGAAAATCATTTACTATGTTATCATGACATATTTTCAAAATCAATTCCTAAACCAATTCAACTTCAAATATTACAAGTAATCCCATTCATTCAATTTATACTTTTATCAAATTTAACTAGTTTGAACCCATAACACACATTCTCATTAACCAGTGGGAGATCAAAAGATAAGATAAAACACTTAGGGTTTGAAATAAAAACCCAACAGAATTTTTATTTTTTTAATTAAAAACAAGCACCAATACCCACATTAATGTAAATCGCACATGAAGGAGAAACACCCAAACATGGAAAAATTCAAATAAATTAGGTAAAACATGCATAAACACACCAAAAAGAAAAGGAAAAAAAAAAAGAAAATCAATTTTTTTTATTGTTTTGGTATGTTAGGTTTCCTCCTAATAAGCGTCAATTTGACCAAATTAACCTCTACCACAATACTTTGTTTAAAACGTTTATAAAAGGTTTCAAGAGCGCATTCACTTTCATCACTCTATTTGTTTCTAAATTTTAAATTTCTACTACACTATAATTAAATATGTTGCTAACAATAAAAGTTTTGGTCCAACAAGAATGCAACATATCAAGAAATAGCTTTAAATATGAATGAAAAAGAAGAACTTTCTACCCAATGCAAAATTCTTTCCTCAAAATTATGTTATTCATAGTATTCTCGTACAAAAATACACTAGTAAGCTAAACTAAACATAGTATTCTCATACAAAAATACACTAGTAAGCTAAACTAAACATAGTATTCTCATACAAAAATACAACCTACACTAGTAAGCTAAACTAAACAAAAACACAAGCTTGATTAAAGTAAATAAGGATTAATATCTCTAATAACGGCATTGAACGTTTGACGAGTATTGAAGTCGTGCAAATTTAAACCCTTAAAATTAAAGATTTGTACTTTAGAAAGTGTAACTACCCCAACTTTTAGAAACAATTTCCATATGTTTTCCCTTTTCAATAATATCAAAAACTAGGTAATTTTTTTTTATAAGAGTCTATTGTCATTTTAATGGTCAACAAGGTTAATTCAGTCTGAGAATGTAGTCGATTAGTTTCTCCAGAACTTCTTATATTTCTCTTATTGGTTGATCATTTATCAAGTTTTATTTTTTTTGTTAAGTTGACAGATATATTAAAAGAAGAATATACAAAGATTATAAGGGGCATACCCCAGATTTACAATGTGCACGAAAACATAAAACAACAAATGGCTACAGGAAGCCACAAAGCAGACACCTCGACTTAACTAGACTTGTTAGGATACCAATACAACCAGCTAAATATCAATTTAAGAGTCTATGTTATTGACTCTCCAAGCGCTTTGGATCCTTATGTTTTCATCTATTGGGGGAGCGTTCCTCATCAAATCAAGCTTTTCATAAATGATACATTCTATTTGATCAAAGACCAAATTTGGAGTTCTAGACATTCCTGCAAATATCCTTGCATTCCGTTCTTGCCAGATATAATACACTGTAGCCACGAAACCCAATTTACGAGAAAAATTGACGAAACTTTTACCATGCCACGTAACAGTTGCCCATCGAATCCATTCCTCCCACCTTTTTGTCATTCTTGGAATGTCGCATCTGTCACAAACATGCCACCATATTGCTTTAGTATAGGAGCATTCAAAGAACAGATGGTTATGATCTTCATTGTTGCGGAGACAGAGTGAGCATCGATTGGGACCATGTATACCAAACCGATGAAGTCTATCCTGAGTTGTGAGCTTTTGTTGGACAGCCACCCATAGAAGAAAGGAATGTCTTGGAACAGCATTCTTTTGAACCACACAATGTCATGCCATTCAACAACCTGATTATGAAATCTTAGTTGCTCCCAAGCTACTTTGACCGAGAATCTGTGATTTGGTGAATCCAACCACACAATCTCATCCTTTTGCCCCATCTTAGGATTGGAAGGAATAGCTTCTATAATGGGGTGCCAGCCAATAGATTGAGTGGTAGGGATTCTCCATTATGAGTTACTAATCAGCACATTCACCCTCGCATTATTTCCCATACCTAAATCGTAGATGAATCTTTCACCGTAAGAATTCGCAAGCGGGCTGTGAGGATGCCAATTGTCAAACCATAGAGAGGTTGTCATGCCATCTCCTATGATGTGCTGCAACTTCGGCCATGCTAATGATCTGAGCTTTAGGATCTTTCCCCAAGCCCAAGAGCAATTCTTTGGTGCCTTGATTGTCCAGAAATTCCTACCTCGCAACAGATTGGATCTAATCCAAGTAGACCAGATTGAGCCATCTGAGTCATTGCACAAGTTTCATGTGTGTTTCAACAAAGCAATCGTGTTCCATTCTGTTATCCTTTTTATTCCTAGCCCCCCTTCCTTTTTTGGAAAACATACCTGTTCCCAAGCCACTTTTAGCCCCGGTAGTTCTCATATCTGAACCTAACCAAAGAAAGGATCTCATAATTTGCTCAACACTTTTTATTACTTGCCCAGGTAAGAGGAAGAGAGATGCCCAATAGACCTGGATGGAAAATAAAACTGAATTAATCAGTTGTACTCGTCCTTGGATGAGATAGACAGCCTTTAGTCTGGATGAGATAAGGGGCACTCCATTCATAATATCATCAACTTTACTAGTAGCACATATCGTTGTGGTATGTCCAAAGACATTGCAATTATTGCACCTTGAAGGTATCCATTCGTAATCAGCTGAAATTGTTATGAATAACCCATTTGGACAGCGAAGGTCGTATTCCTTAACCAGCGTCTTCAAAGCATCTATCTCAACACAAACTCTTGCGTAGCTAAGCCTTTTACGCAATAATGTAGTAAGGTCAGTATGAAGGGGAACCCGAATAGCACTCGCTACACAACTCAACCCTTTAATAGTCCAATACTCGAGAGGAACATTATACAGCTTAACCCATATCGGAACTCTAACCAGATCATCTTTCAAAAATTGCATGTTCGGTTGCCAACGTTTAAGCACCAAAGGTTTGTTGGCCATGTGCCATGGGGCTCTTTCCAGAACATTAGTGGCGTGATCAATAGAATCAAAAGTGAAGAGGAAGAAACCATTATCCGAAGATAAAACTTCGGATAGACCATAGGAGCCCCATATTCTTTTGGCAATAGAATTAACAACAGGATACGGTAATTTCTGACCCACGAAATGACCAACTAGGGTGGATTTCCAAAGTTCGCAGCCATCCTCAAACACATCAAGTGGAGGAGCTACTGTCACACGACCATTAGTTATTGTGGGGGGAACAAAATGCAGATTACGAACTGGATTCATACCAAGGGACATCCTACCCTTATTGTCATCAACATCAGAACCCTTCAAAGCATTTAAAAAATTCAATTTAGGGCTAAGGTTTAGTTATTTTTGTTGCTGACACCCAACCTTCAACTCATCAACTTTAGAACCCAACACATGATTCATTCCTGAAACAACATGAGAAGCTTGGAGACTAGAGTGTTTCTCAATGCTCACTTCAGAATCGGCTTGATTAACATTAGTAAACTGAGAAATCTTCGTACCATGACTCTTTAACATATCTTGGAGCTCTAATCGTAAGGTATGTCCAGAGTTAACTCCATTGTGTTGTTCAACATCAGAGGTAACCATTGGAACAGATTTGACATCAAAACATAAAGACATTTTAAATGATGCGAACCATTTATCAACTTTTAGTTTACCTAATTTCTTAAATTGACAACAATTCTATAAAATCTTAGGTAGAATCATCCCTTACTTTTAAATTGCAACAAGTTATCAACAACTTTTTCATATCACAAATCAATAACACAAATCATGGTCCAACCATCATAGACCTTATCATATCTCATTATAATCTAAGTGATGCGAACCTCTTGAACATGTGGTTAAACAACTGATGCGAATCTCGTGATCACGTGGTCACGCAACCCACAATCAAGATTGAGATCTAATCTCGGATAGCCGAAATAGGTCTGATAGGAGTGTGACAAAATGGAAACCTGCCCCATGGCACCAACACTATTGGATTGAGTAGGATGACACCACGAAGCTAGTGAATCTTCGATAAGTCAGATTCAGTTCGTTCAAGAACTGAAGAATGCAAGAATCACTCTCACATGTTAAAACTGAAAAATTTAGAAGTAATTATCATCAAAGCTGCTGAAATTTAGGTTACATGTGTTTAAATAGTTCTTAAAAGTAACCATAATGGATCTACCCTTGTGGGTTGAACTGACCCACATACAAAACTAACCCAAAAACCCTAAACTGTGAAGCCCATAATCTGATCCAAACAAGCCTTGGATCCTAACTCAAAACAAAGTTCTTATTAAGCCAAAACATGAAAGAAAATAATAAAATTAACTGATTTGTCATTAAATGCCACCAACCCTTCTTTTCTTGTGTAGCTAGGATGGATAAATAATCCTTATAAGAAAACGATTTCGAAACATTGATGAATCCTTTCCACACTCGAAGATTATATTGCAGCTCATTATAGATCTTTGTGGAACTAGGAAATTCCCAAAACAACCTCCCACATCCTTGCAGGAAAAGGATCCTTGCCGAATAAGAAGTCCACAAGTCAAAAAGGAAGTAAATAACAAAATTCGTATAGGCTGTTCTGACCTATATCGCAAGTCCTTTCCGAACATGGATTCACTTGAAAATGTACCCCAACATAGACAAATACCTCTGGAATCTTATGGTAAAGTTTCAGCTCGATCCAATAGTTGGATTTGAAGTTATGCTCAATAGTGTAAAACTGAACAGTAGAAACTCTTACGCCAAAATCCGAATATGACCTTGGTTGGGTCGTATCACAAGGCTGAACCATATCAACAACCCACACACAAAGACACTAATTCCCGGAAAGCTAAGTAAATCAGGTTTGATAGGAGTGTGACACAAAGATAACTTGTACCTAGTCACCAACACAATTGGAAATGAAAAACCCCACCCAACAAATATTGATTCGCAAATGAAAAGTATAAGGATGATGCCATGAAGTCAATTCTTCTTCGATAAGTCATTTTTCAGTTCTTTAGAGAATCAAGGAAGGGAGATTATCCCACCAACACAGCAAGTGCGGCAAGAGAAGTTTATTGATCGGAAAAATACATTTCTTTATATTAACTCTAAACTGAAAGAAATCCTAATGAACTCCTTATTTGGGCTTATATGAGGTCCACTTACAATTAAATCCAAATAATATAAATAAAACCCTAAACTAAGAAGAAATTAATAATAATAATAATAAATCCAAATTTAATATCCTAAATATGATAGGATCAGATTTGCTGCCCTATAGAAGTCTTATATAAGCTAGGAGAAATCTGATTTGGAAAATTTATGTTGCCACCCCCTTTAGGTTCTTGATTAGCTTGGATTTCCTTGTTTAACTTGAACAAATAAGAAAACAAATTTGTCCCTTTGTTGCTGATTTAATTACTTCCCTTCTTAAGTTAGGAAAAACACTAAATAATCATTTCCTTTTTAGGAATTAGATCTGCCGAAACTTCCTTGATTGTTTAGAAAAATAAATTGTTGACTTTTTATCCTTATATCATTAGAAAAAACAAGCCTAACAGGGCTGGTATGAGGTTGGACCAGCAACCCCTTGTTCCACACAAATTGGACTCTTCTTGGACCTGAATTGAATTAGAGGTTGTCCGTCATACTCCTTAGATCTCCCAAACTCCTCTATGTCCATCTTGTTTCTATATATTCTATGCAAGACCATTCAATGCTTCCTTAAGCTGAAGCCCTAGCTGTAATTGACCAAATTGGCACCTCCGAAGGGTACTTAGCATGATTCCACTTGGTGTTAGGATCCTTGTCACCCCTTTCTTCAAAAGGTTTCGATCTTGAATCATCACCTACATCAAACATAGTAAGATCAGAAACATTAAAGGTAGCACTAACACAATACTCACCTGGTAAATCAACTTTATCATTTATCCTCTCAAGGATCTGAAAGGACCCATCTATTTGTGGTTGTATCTTTGATTTCCTATGGGCTGGAAATCTCTCCTTGCACATCTATTCGTGGTTGTATCTTTGAAAGGACCCAAACCTAATTATCGGGCTGAAAGACAACATGTTTGCGCCCCTTATTGGCTTTGGTCACATAAATACGATTCCACATTTCAATTTGTTGCCACACTCTCATGGAGTGTCTTCACCACCTGTGCTTTGTGATTACCATCCAAACTAACCCTTTCATCAACAAGCAAATGAATCAGATCCATAGGAGTTAAAGGGTTAAATCCATACACAATTTCAAATGGTGAAAATTTAGTAGTAGACTACGATTATATGCAAACTCTGTAAATGGCAAACAATCTTCCCAATTCTTAAAGTTCCTTTGAATGATAGCACACATAAGTTGTGTTAATGTCCTATTAACAACTTCAGTTTGTCCACCTATTTGGGGATGACAAGTTGATGTGAACCTCGTGATCATGTGGTCACGACACCTACAATCAAGATTGAGATCTGATCCCGGAAAGCCGAAATAGGTCTGATAGGAGTGTGACACAATGGAAACCTGCCCTAAGGCACCAACACTATTGGATTGAGCAGAATGATGCCATGAAGCCAGTTAATCTTCGATAAGTCAGATTCAGCTCATTCAAGAACTCAAGAATGCAAGAATCACTCTCACACATTAAAACTGAAAAATTTAGAAATATTCATCAATGGCTGCCGAAATTTTGGCTTACATAAATTTAAATAGTTCTTGAAAAATTAACCTTAATGGACCCCTTATGTGGACTTATATGAGGTCCACTCAAAACTGACCCAAAACCCTAACCTAAAAAGCCCATAACTTAATCCAAACATGCCTTGGATCCTAACTGAAAAAAAATATTAATTAAGCCCAAACAAGCCTTGGGTTGTCGCTAACAAAATAAAATAAAGCCCCTAATTTTAAATCCATGTTCTGCCATGAGAAGAAGAGAAGGAAGTAAAATATTACAGAATTGATTCAAGGCTTATTTATAGCTTTCCATGCAACCCCTTAATCCTAGAAACAAAAGGAAAAGGTAGGCACCCATGTTGTTTCCAAGTTATAATAGGATTCTTTTGTTTCCTTTGCTGTTCCTCATGGCCCAAATAAGGTTGTATTGGACCCCTCTTGCACATGGATAAGATGTACTAGGATCTCCTCTTGATACTCTAATGGACATTTCAATTCTGACTTGGTTGAAACATTTAAAACGAATGCATTCAATGCCTCTTTCAATTCCTTTGTCTTGGACCGAGTCATTGGACCATTTTGAATATGTAATGGGTCCTTGCTGGTGTTTTTAGGCTGGTCCACATCATCCCCTCTCTCCTTAAAAGGATTCGACATCGAATCAAAATCTATGTCAAACAACGTAAGATTGGCAACATTAAAGGTAGCACTAAAATCATACTCACCTGGAAGGTCAATTTTGTATGTGTTGTCATTGATTCTCTCTAAAACCTGAAATGGACCATCACCACGAGGCTGTAATTTTGATTTCCTTTGGTTAGGAAATCGTTCCTTACGCATGTGCACCCAAACCCTATCACCGGGTTGGAAAACAACCAGTTTATGTCCCTTATTTGCTTTAGAAGCGTCAAACTTCCTATTGAGTAGTCTCACCATCTTTGCCTTGTTTTCACCATCTAAACTTACTTTTTCTTCTAAAGGCAAAGGAATTAAGTCCATAAGAGTTAGTGGATTAAAACCATAAACAATTTTAAAAAGGGAAAAACCAGTGGTTGAGTACGTCTCTAAAGCACGCAAAAGTTGGGATAATGTTCTATTGACATATAAACTCAGGTTTGATAGGAGTGTGACACAAAGATAACTTTTACCTAGGCACCAGCACTATTGGAAACAGAGACCCCCACCCAATGAATATTGATTTGAGAACGAGAAGTATAAGGATGACGCCACGAAGACAGTTGTTCTTCGATAAGTCGTTTTCAGTTCTTTAGAGAACCAAGGAAGGGAGATTATCCCACCAATACACAATAAGTGCAGCAAGAAGTTTATTGATCTGAAAATTGCGTAACCTTACATGTTTGGTTATGCCTTTATTTATACCGATTCTAGACTTAAGAAAACCCTAATGGACCCCCCTTTGGTGGACTTATGTGAAGCCCACTTACAATTGACCCAAATAAGTAATAATAACCCAAAAACTAAGAAGAAAATAATAAAATTCTGAAAATTATCATGCTAAATATGCTAGAATCAGATTTGTCAC
>Ga0325403_1005521_pt1 | contig 11941 bp, 2 predicted proteins | sample PopdelMetagenome_19_FD_205665 | JGI IMG/M metagenome (GOLD analysis project Ga0325403, IMG submission 205665) | Populus deltoides microbial communities from Bellville, Georgia, United States - Xylem-PdKOR-R4 | ecosystem: Host-associated > Plants > Phyllosphere > Stem > Wood/Secondary xylem...
GCTTTATCCGCCTACACTGAGAAATGGCGCCATGGTGTTAAAACTCAGATAGGAGCCCGTGTGGAAAGATGGTAGGTTTTCAGTACTTGATAGCTTGCAGAATTAGTACTACGGAATTTATCTTCATAGTAAAGGATTACAAACTATTTTTCTTTGTTTTGAAAGCACTAAATACTAGCAAGGCTCACTTTAGAGTTAATATTTGTTATAACTTTGGTCAATTTGGATAGCGCGCAACCGCCTAATCTTCGAATCCAAGGCTCCGGATTGGGATATGATTTTTGATCTCACCTTTCACCGTTTGGCCTTCTGGTTGAAGTCTTCAGTTAGAAATTTCAGCTATACAGGCTCAGATCTTTTTAGAAATCCTGAATGTATTATAAACTGGACTAATTAATTAGGTCTCGCGTCGCTTTGGTCTTCTCTTTTCTTTTACATTCTCATTGTATTTATCTTTCGTTCAGTTCCACCTACTTAATGGGACTGTTTAATATATAATTCACTCGTTTACTATCAAAAAAAAAATTTGTTATAACTTGGGCCAAATCGAATATGATGAAATGTGAATCCCGATATCAAAGAGACCTTGTCAAGCAGAGAACATTTTGATAACGCTTGGCAGCCAAGGAAGACTTGCCCGTCATCGTCTTAGCTGGTTCCAGTGTATTGCTTAGCACCTTTTGTTTGGTTTTGGGGAAGCACCTTGACTAGCTGACAGACTCTTCTCAGTCATACTAATCTGTTTTCTCTTCACCATTATGTTAGCGTGAGCTGTGTTGCTGTAAATACATGATTGTATGATTTATTTCCTTTATAGGTTTCAGCACATCAATATTCTTAGGCCTAGAATCAAGTTATAATAGGAGTACAAGTTACCTATTATTAGAATTGTAAAACTAGTATAGATATATATATATATACACACACACACACACACACACACCAAATGTACAAGCTGAAATTTATGACAGAAAATTTCAAATATCAACATGGTATCAGAGCAGCAGCCATTGTTCATTGCAATCTTAGTTCTCTAGGGTACCTGCCGCCACCATAGACAGATTTGACAGCCTTCTCAGTCACAAGTTTTTTCTTCCCTGTCATCTCGAAATCAGAATTTGCACAGTACAACGAGAAATATACTCTTCCAATCACGCACCTGTCTTCCCGGAGTCTTTGTAAAATTAAATGGGGATACTGACTCATCCATCATTCAAAGATCACAACCTCCAGTGATAGGTCAACAAGTTCAATCATATAATGCTCCATTCTTCACTGGAAGAACCCTAGATGAGAACAATTATCCTTTATAGTCCCAACCAATGGAGATGCGTATTGGCACCTGCAACAAACTCGGATTTCTCACTGATGCTACGGCGAAACCAGCCCTGGAAGAAGCCACTTTTGACATATGGATTGCTGAGAATAATAGGGTCAAGAGTTTGCTTTTCAACTCCATGACCCCCTCCTTGATGCAGGGTTTCATCCGTCTTCCTACAACCAAGGACACATGGGAGGTAGTGTCGAAAACCTTTTATGACGACTTTGATGAAACTTGCTTATTTGAACTGAACCGATGATCTTTCTCTACCAAATAAGTGTAAGAAATAACTAGGGGAGAAGGAAGGAAACTCTTATATTACTTAATCTCAATCATAGAGAAGAATATAAATTATATCCTATAACCTCACCTAACAGTTTAAACTATTAGATTGACATAGTTCTTTGACATGGTATATATCAGAGCCTTGATGAATAAGCGGTCACGAATTCCAATTTTATCATCCCATTTATATGATAAAAATTAAGCACAATGTAATATAGGTTGTGCAAGTTTCAACCCTCAAAGACTTTCACTTGAGGGGGTATGTTAGAGAATAATATAAATTATATCCTGAGACCTCACCTAACAGCTTAAATTTTTGAGTTGAATTGGTTCTTTAACACTCAAATAAAAGAAAGTTTTGATGGACTTACTTAGATTACAATACTTTAAACATGTATATTTATACTAATTTATGAAAATTAAAAGATTTAAAAGGATAAGCACATTTTTAATAGTTATATATATACCCAAGAGACACTTGGAAGAACAAAAAACACTTTAACTTCAAAATTAACTCTAACACTCTCCTTTAATTTTGAAAGTCTCGTAGATCTTGAAAATTAGATTGTGTTTAGAGATCATCTTATTATGATTATTGCACCATTCTCATCTTTTATAAATAATAAAAAATTAAATGTCTTGTCATGGCTCTTCAACAATTTCTCATTTCCTCCAAAAAAAAGAGTTCCTTTTCTTTTATTTATGTGTGGTCTCTCTTGTACCACATTATCCCGTCTTTATTACCACTTTCTTAACCCAAGAAAGAAAAACAACAGATTAATGAGTTATTGTTGCAAAGCTCACATAAGAAGAATTTGTTATTGTTGAACTTATCTTTTTATTTTAGCAATTGTATTTGCTTAAACATCGAACCCAAGTGGTGCTTTTAGACCCATTCTAGAACATAATCAAAAGAAAAAAGCCAAATCCTAATTTATTATCTACTATCATTTTCAGTCCAACGCCCATACTTTAAAAGTGAGGATTAGGGATTAGGTCTTATTGTCGAGTTTAGATCTCAAATCACTATCTTAAATCTTAGTAGTCTATCTTTGAAAATAAAAGCATATATATTAGTTTAATGAAATTCTTAGCTAGTAAGTACAATAGTTATATTTTTATCATTAAAAACAAACATGAATTAACTTATCTTATATATTAAGTTTTATAATAAATTTAATCTTTTTTATTATTATAATAACCCTTTACCTAGAACCTCTGAAAACTAGTTAAGATTTTTAATTATTATAAAATTAAATGACAACTATTTTTAAATTGTTTTTACATATAGTTCGTAAAGATATCTCTATAACAATATGTTCATGTGGCATGCAGCTATATAACTTTTGACGATATGTAATCAATATGTTATATTGGCCATGGATGACCACTTTCTGTTTAACCAATATATACTAATACGACTATAGTTTATTCTCATATAGTTGTCAGCCATTCTTTAGCACCTTATATTTAGTATCAAATTTGCACTCAAGTGGTAACAAGGATGCCATTAACCAAATAATTTTGAACCTACCGGAATGATTTAGTAGTTACGAAATGATGTTGTTACATATAGGTGATTTCAGTTTCATATTTATATGAATCACAAATTAAAACAGTAGGAAAAAAAATTTATTTCCTCATTAGTAAAGGTTAATTGTCATAGAATTAGATTTTTTACTTGGTTACATCTATGTTATGAGTATTGGGTAGTTTGCACAAGTTTTTCCTTGCGAAAGAAATTCTTTTTTTTTTCCCATTGATTTTATGCTTTCGTGCCTTATCTTCACAAGTCTTTTCTTTTACTTTGTTTTTATGTTAGCCAATTCAATTTAATGGTTGCTTACACAACCAGATATTCGCTTAAAACCAACGGAATTACCAACGGAATAATTTTGTCAATAATTTATGGTGATAATTACTGACGGACACTATTCCATCTGTAATTTAGTCGGTATCTACTGATGGAAGACTTCGGTCGGTATATTCTGACTTTGTAGACGAATTATGTCCGTCAACATTTCACACACCACCAGAAAACCGATAAATACAAACGGAAATACCAAGGGAATATTTACGTCGGTAAATTTCCGAGGGATTTTACCGACGGACATATTCCCTCAGTATATACAGAGGGAATTACGGAGGGATAAAAAAATTAAAACAAAGCAAAAAAAATGATGACGTGTCAGGATTTACCAACAGAATAAATTCCGTCGGTAACATCCGTCGGTAAATCCGTTGGTAAACTTGTTTACACTGTTCATCATGTCAATTACAAAGGGAATCACCAACGAACAAAATCCATCGGTATTTTCCAGAGAGCTCCAGAACTGTTCACTTTCCAATTGCACTGTTAATTGTTGTTCTTTACGGACAAAATCACCAACGGATTGAAAAGTCGTCGGTGTTATTTGGCGGTTTTCTGAAAAAATTCAATTCATTTAAAATTTTCATTTAAATATTACAGACGGAATCACCGACGGACTGAAAAATCATCGATAATTGTTGGCGATTTCTAAAAAAATTTTACAAAATTGAAAATTTAAATTAAATATTACCGACGGAATAATTAAAAAATATTAATATTCAATTATCCGTCGATAAATCCGTCGCTAACTCGCTCCAATAAAAAGCCGAATTCCTTATTTCACAAGAGACAGACTTATTTCTTCTTCTTCTACTACTTCTTCTTCTTATTCTTCTACTTCTACTTCTACTTCTACTTCTTCACTATATGTAAAAAACATCAATATCTATTTCTTTCTCTTCTTTTCTCTCCTCGTCTCCTTTTCGTTTTCTCCATGCTTGGGTATGTCTTCTTCTTCTTTCTTCTTTTATCCTCTTAGTTTTTTTAATTAATATGCTTTACGAAAATGTTTTTCTCTCCTTAGCTTCACTTGCAACTACATTAAGGTAAGATTTTTCCTTTTTTTTCATGATTTTTTTCACTATATTTGTTTTTATTTTATTTGTAATTGTTTTTGTTCTTAATAATTGTATAAATGTTGTTGTGAGATTTGTTTCTTCACATGAGATTAATTTTTAGTTGATTTATTTATAGGATTTTTAAATTTTTAGCAATTACAACTTCATTTTTTTCATATGAATATTTTTAGTTGAATTTATTATTTTATTTTATTTATTTGTTGCAAATTTGTTTGAGTTGATTTTCTTTTTTTTTTCAAGCATTTTGAGTATATATTATACAGTGTTGATTTATGTTAATTTAATTATTTTATAATTTTATAAAATGAATTTTTTTTAACATTTTTTTAAATAATTACCAACGGAATTACCGATGGAATTTCCGTCGGTAATTCAATCGGTAAATCCGTCGGTAATAAAAAAATATTATTACTGAGGGATATACCGACGAACTGAAGCGGGAAATTTTATTTTTTTATTTCCAACGGATTTACCGACGGATAAAAAATTACTGATGAAAGATTCACCGACGGAGCATTCCGTCGGTGATTTTCTCGGTAAATTAATTACCGATGGAATATGTGTCTTACGCAGACGGAAAAATTCCGTCGGTAAAACTCTTAAATCTTGTAGTGACAGAGAGCTTCACTGGAAATGCCACAATCACTGACGACTTTGCGGATGGCTTTCGTTCGTCAGCATTTCATAAAGAGTGGTGGAAATGCTACAATCACCAACGACTTTACAAACGGGTACAGTCCTTCGGCATTTGTCGGCAAGTCATAATCACTGACCAAATCACCGATGAATGGTGCGAATTCCAAAGGGTGGGGTATTAAATGCATCTTTGACTGCGTGCAGTTGCCAACGGAATTACCCATGGACTGCAAAAAATATGGAGGCTAATTAAAAATTCTTGTGCGAAATTCAAAATTTACCGACGGATTTTCGAAACATCGCCAATGAAATAATTAAAGTTAATATTATTTAAATGTCAGTCGGTTATTCAGTCGGGAAAACTGCGTTATAAATCTCAGCGACCGCCCCTTCAGTTCTTTTTTTCATCTGCTCCATTATCTATCTTTTATTTTCATTTTTTTTCCTCTCATTTCCTTCAAATCTTTTGTTTGTTTAGCTTGCAATCTCTATTTGAATCTTCAGCAAATTAAAAGGTATGTATTTCCTCTACTTCATTTTACTTCAAGATTTTTTTTTTCTTTGTTTTAGCTATTGTTATTTTTGTTATGTTTTTTGTTTTGGTGTGTTTTTATCATGTAGATAAAGTTTTGAGATAAACACATTATTAAGGTAAGCATTTTTCATTCCTAAAGTCTACTTTTTTTTTAATTTATTCAATATATTTTATTGTTTGTATTGCCATAATAATTGAATACTTTGTTGAATTTTAATTGTTATTGTGGAATCTATCTTGTAATTAGTAATTGAATATGTAGGAATAAATTTAATTGTTTTCTCTCAATTTTACTCTATTATTGCATGATATGTGTTTAATTATTTTCATTAATTTTAATTGTTATTTGTATAGATGTTAGGTTATATACAAGATTTTTGAATGGGGTCAATTGGTTGTGGCTATTGTCAATATTTGCAGGTTTGAAAACTTTGAGTTGTCTCCGGTATAGGGGAGGTGTTGCTGAATTTTTTTAGTCATTGAATTTAATTATGTAATTATTCATATAAAATTGTGTATAAGTGTAGAACGAAATCAACATCTCGTCACTTACATAGGATCGCAACTAATTCTTATAGCAGCGAGGATGACATGTCCTTAAGTTCCCATCAAGAAGAGGCACTTGCGTCGTCTACCGATGTTGCCTCTTCCAGCGCGGTTTCACAGCGCAAAGGCGAGGTGCCTTCACAACGGAATTAATTCACTCACAAGTTTGAGGCACGGTGGAAGGATGACCTTTCAATGTAAGTTTGTTTCAGTTTTAGTTTTTTTTTAGTTATAACATAATTTATGAACAACTAATCAATATTTCATTAATTTAATTTATTTTCAAGTTCACAAACATTGAGGCCGCCCGAGTAATATCGTTGGCATTTAAATTATCGATGGAGATTCTAATATTTCAATGGAGTCAGGTATCCAGACATCCTGAATGGATACCTCAAATCGATGCATGGTTTGACAGATTTGAGGTTGGTGTTAATTTCTAATTTCTAGCTTATTTTTAATAAATTATTAATATAATTGTAAATAAATTATTATTTTTATTTAAAATTAATTATTTATACACAGGACAAATTCACTTAGGACAATGCGCATGACACTGTTGTGAGGAGGGTGTGGGAAAATCATGTGGCAAATAGGTAACATCAAAAACAATACAATATCTTTTTTAAAAAAATTGTGTTTTAAAATCTAATTTCTCACTATGGAAGTAGGTTGCATGATTTTTGGTATGAAGCATAAAAGAAGGCAAAAAAAACTGTGAGAGATAACAGTCTCCAAGGCTGGAATGACGTGGCAGTTTGGAGGGATTTCAAACCGCTATACATCCTGGCAGATATATGGCCACAATATATTTAGCACGTGACATCTGAGCGATTCACACGACACTCACAGTCCGGTGCTGGCAACTAGAACCGGCCAATTCATGGTTCGGTGACAACGCACACCGACGGCTCCATTCTGTTTGCTACACATGCGAATCAGATGGTAAGATTAATTTAAATGAAATATATCGTTAAATAATTTGTTGTTAATTAATTTTTTTCCTTACAGGCTACGTCTCTTTGACGTGAGCCGATCCCAATGGAGTTGTTTGTTGAGACGCACGTGCGGAGTCAAGACCACCAAAAGGGGGTGCAATAGTTCGTTGACAACCGCGCTTAACACTTTGTGGTATGTTCGTTCAACCGTTTTATTTCGTAAGTTATTGTTTTTATTGAATTGAATATGATGATTTCTTTTTTCATTTTCAAGAGACCTATAATAGCCGATTGAGGGGGAGATATGGGGATGATCCTTCGACCCATCCAGATTTCGATCTAGATTTATGGATGGAGGTAGAATCGTTGGGTGGACCCGATAAAAATCGGGTGTACGGGCTCTCTAACACTACGGTCGAGAACTTGCGGGCGACCCGTAGTGTCTCTATCGTTGGGAGCTCCCAATCAGTATCGAGCACCCAATCTAAAGAGTTTGTGGTCTTGCAGCAACACACAGCTCATCTCATCAAAAAATACGAGCAACTATCGATGAATTATGAACAACACAAGGCTCATCTCACCGAGAAATATGAGCATGTCTTGGCAAATTATGAACAACTTCAACAAATGGTCATGAACACGGCATCACAAAGTGGTGATACATGTGCGCCCTTTTTTGGTAGTATAACAACCAGCCTCCTCCTCCTCCTCCAGCTCTGTCATTGTGCTAATTTAATATATTTTTGGAAACACATTCAATTTGTAATGAATATTATTTAACTTTATTTTTTATGTTTAATAAAATTTATTAGCATAATTGGTTTATTTTACTATTAATTTATATAATTTTATATTATTTATTCTAAATAATTTTAAAAAAAATTTAAAAATACCCATTGATGAATTTACATACGGAATGTATCCGTCGGCATTTCACAGAGAGTTGAAAAATATTACTGGAAATGCCACAATCACCGACGGTTTCACTGGCGGGTACCGTCCATCGGCATTTTACCAAAAGCTGTAACATATTTACTGGATATGCCACTATCACCGATAGAATAAATCTGTCGGTATATTTCAAGCGGGAATTTTTTTTAGGGCACAATTTCTGTTTGTAAAACCATCGGTAATATTTTTTTTATTGGCAAACTTAGCAATGGAATGTGGTATTACCGACGAAAGATATGTCGACGGACACTTTTCATCGGTGATTTAGTCGGTAAAAAAATTACCGACGAAATCTGAATCTCATACCGACAGTTTCTATCTGTCGATAGATCTGTGAAATCTTGTAGTGTTATAGCACTTACAGAGAGTGTGAAAGTTTTAAGTTCACTTCAATCCTAGGTTGCAACGCTAAGAAAATCCTTGAAGAAGAATAGGCAATGCATTTTGTAACTTCATAATTCCTCCATTATAATCTAAGACTGATTCAGATATTTGTATGATGATTTTGATTTAATGTAGTTCTATTAAGTATCCATTAATAAATAAGAAAAAAATATTAATTGTGAAGTTTTCTTCTATATCAAGACATTAATGGAAATGACTTCTGAAGAATAAGAATCTCTTGCCCAAGTAGAATTGTGGAGGTTGGTTAGAAAGGAAAGTAGATCAACTTACAAGTTATGTAATGAGATACATGAAATTTGTTCTTTTTGCATTTTTCTTTTCTTGTAACCTTAGTAGTGATTTCAATATTATGAGCAATGAAAACTATATAGATCTTCACTCATTAAAGAAAATACATCTTCACTCATTAAAGAAAAAATTTTCTGAATTCATTTACAACATATTTGAAACTCTCTGAATTGAATTCAATTCAGAAGTTTTAATCAAATCTCATGTTTGAAAGAATTTTAAGTGTTAAAAATTAAATTTCAAATAAAATTAATCTCTAAAAATAATACAAAAGTAAATTAAAAATCAACCATTCTGGTTCACTATACTAAATAGGAGAAATTAACATTAAAAATAGCTTTCTAAAATACTCATCTATCCATCTTTTTTTTTAGAGACCTAATATAAAGGTGATAAGAGTAATATAGAAAACAAAATAAATTGCATTCTATCATTTCCAAATATGTTAAATTAACTTATTTATCACTTATATTCAAATTAAACACTATAGTCAAATTCAATTTAACTTTTTTCTTATTTTATCAATTGATTATAATCACTACATTGAACATTTGGGTCAAAATCAATAATTTTGCGTTATTTGAATTACAAATAAGTTCACTTTTAAGGATAAATGAATATTAAGTTATATACTATATTTTAAAATGAATTAATTTTGTTTTCAGGTATTTATGTTTGAGAGTTTGTTATTTTCTCTTAGAAGATACTTCACAGCAAGTTTTATTATTTGAATTTTGTCTAAAAACTTTCTTCGAATTTTGTTTTTGAATTTAAAATTTGTTATCATATAACTTCATTCTAAGTAATTGTTATAACTCTTAGTAAATATTTAAAGCACTTCATTATACTAATGATCATTAAATTATTTATTTTTAAAATAAGATTTAAAAATATGAATAATTTTAATATTTTACTATCATAATATGATTTGATATAATCCAGAACTAAAATAACGGTAATATAAAAATATATTACAATCATAAACTATTTTACAAGTTAGAGAAATTGAATATTCAGAAAAATCATTATGAAAAGTCTTTTTAAGAAAACAAAACAAAGAAAAGAAAAATAAATTAATTGATAATTTTTTAATTATATAAAGAGGGTAACAAAGATAGCATTAGATCATTTACTTATGTTACGTTGCAGATTGGATCACGTTTTTTATTTTAATGTTAAAAAAATATCCAAGCACTGATAACGTATTTCCAAAAAGAAACAAAAATAAATTGTGCAGAGATTAACTTAATATGACCTAGTTAACTTGGAAAGTTCAAAGGCAACCTGAACAATTAGAAGAAAAAAAATCGATTAAAACAAATTTCAAGATGACAATTTTAAAAAAAATATTGAGACAACAATAATTTAGATAAATCTAGGTCAACCCATTTTAACATGTAAAACTCGTGTACTAACTCGTAAAATCATGATAACCTCATAATATATATATATATATATATATATATATATATATATAATTTGATGTTCAATTCTCAATCATTCTAATATTTAAGAATAAAATTGAAAAAAAATCAATTAGAAAAAGATCCAAGTCAACTTGAGTTAACTTGTCTAACCTTAATCATGAGACCGGAATAATCCAATAGAAGATTAAAAAATAAAAAGGGGTGAAACTGAAAATAAAATTGTAATTTCATGGCTTATTCAAAATAATAACAATAATAGAGACCAAATATGAAGGGAAAATAAATTGCACAGGGCTGGTTTGATTTTTTAAAAGGGCTGACATGAAATTCAAGGTGAGGAGAGAAAAAAAAACCATCGACACCAATCCAGATGCGTGTTTGTGGCATGCATCATTCCATTACGTCGTCGTTTCAAATGTCGCCCTGGAAGATAATGTTTGGTGGTTGGACGGCCTCACACGCGTTGCCTGCACAGTGCAGGGGCCATCCATAAGCTAGCTCGTGTGTAGTTTTTTTTAATTATATTTAATTAATGTAAATTACAACAATGCCCCAATCACCCTTGGAATTTACAATAAAAACCAAAGTAAAATGACCAAAAACCCTTGGGTGAGTGTTATGTTATTATTGTCTTTAAAGGCATCAAAGTAATTACACTATTCTAAAACAAATAAAAATGTCCCTAGGTAATAAGCATTATATTATTTTATTTTAGGGTTAAATTAGTAATTTTGCTATATATATATATATAAATGATCAATCTAATTTCATACAATTTATAAAAAACAATTATGTTATAGTGAAAAGATTATCTTAACTCCAATCTTAGCTCCAATGCCTAATTCAAAAGCTTTTTTGTTTGAGGGCAATTTTATAATTATATTATTACAATAAATAGTTTTGTGAGTCTTAATGCACAATTACTTCCCGAGAATAATTATTTTTAAAAAAAATTAAATTAACCTAACAAGTTAAGAAATAGTATTGAAATTTAAATTAACTACTGTTAAAAGTAAAATGTTACCAATAAATCATTATTTTGATTTGTAGATAATAAGTATTATTTAAAATTTTATATTAACTTGTATAATAAAAAATCACCTTTCAGTTTCACTATTCTCAATAGAGTAAAGTACAACTTATTAAATATCCTATTTTTCAAAAACTTTTTTGGTACGTTATTCTTTCCGAAAATGTTTTTGAAAAGAATATTATTTTACAAAAATATCCCAAAACTGTTAAAAAAAAAAAATAATAGGCAATCTCTGACACCATTTTTATCCATGTGCTTAGCTCACAAGTGAGAAAGCACACAGAGTTAATGTGACATTTGGGATGAAATTATTTCCTCAAGCATTAATGTTTCAGATTAAAAAAAGAAATGCATTAATGTTTTTATTTTGGATGAATGGATGCCACCTGTCTTTTAAATGGAAATGGAAGTTACAGCTCTTGCGCGGTAAATTCGACAGCTGTTTTTTTTCCTTTTCTTTTTTTCTTTAAAATTATAAATAAAATACGCAATAGCAATTACAAGTATTTCCTTTTGAAGTTGGAGGAAATCAAGCAATTATAGATACAATACAATATGCATTTCAAGGTTCCCTAAAAATACTCAAAATAATCCAGGGTAAAAATATTAATATAGTTTCTTTTGTAA
>Ga0325403_1005522_pt1 | contig 11937 bp, 8 predicted proteins | sample PopdelMetagenome_19_FD_205665 | JGI IMG/M metagenome (GOLD analysis project Ga0325403, IMG submission 205665) | Populus deltoides microbial communities from Bellville, Georgia, United States - Xylem-PdKOR-R4 | ecosystem: Host-associated > Plants > Phyllosphere > Stem > Wood/Secondary xylem...
CAACCCCAACTCTTTCACCACCCACCACCTCCATTCCTTTCGTTTTTAGCTAACAAATTATTGTCCGAGCAGATCTTACGAACCCCTTCAAGCCTCTCCCTCAACTACCATCACACCATGACCATACTAGTAGTGGAAGTTCACGATGCTTGTGACCTTATGCCCAAAGATGGCCATGGTTCAGCCAGTCCTTACGTAGAGGTAGACTTCGATGAGCAAAAACAGAGGACCCAAACCAAGCCTCATGAGCTTAACCCTATTTGGAATGAAAAGCTTGTTTTCAATGTAAGAAACCCAAGAGATCTTCCCAACAAGACCATTGAAGTTGTTGTGTACAATGATCGAAAAGGCGGCCAACACAAGAACTTTCTTGGTTGTGTTAAGATCTCTGGAATCTCTGTGCCTTTATTATCTGATTCCGAGGCCATTGATCCCCAGAGATACCCTCTTGATAAACGTGGCCCCTTTTCGCATGTCAAAGGTGATGTAGCACTCAAGATTTATGCAGCACATGATGGTAGCCACCCTCCTCCTCCTCCTCCTCCAAATGCTGGCAATATTGAGACTGAAGCAACTCCAGTATTTCAAGAAATCAAGACCACCATGCTTCAAGAAGATGTTATTGATGATCATGAGAAGAAGAAGAAGAAGAAAAATAAGGATAAAGAAGTGAGGACTTTTCACACTATAGGGACTGCAACTGCTGCTCCGGCTGCTGCTCCGGCTCCTCCTGTGTCTACCGGGTTCGGATTTCAGCCTCAAGTTATGAAAGAAAAGGCTCCGACAGTTGAGACAAGGACTGATTTTGCTCGAGCAGGGCCACCTACTGCTATGAATATGCAGATGCCTAGGCAGAATCCTGAATTCTTGTTGGTAGAGACCAGTCCACCGGTGGCTGCACGTATGCGATACAGAGGATGGGACAAGATGGCAAGTACTTATGATTTGGTGGAGCAGATGCATTATTTGTATGTGAGTGTGGTTAAGGCCAGAGATCTTCCTGTTATGGATGTTTCTGGGAGTCTTGATCCATATGTTGAAGTTAAGCTGGGGAACTATAAAGGAAAGACTAAATACTTGGAGAAGAACCAAAGCCCGGTGTGGGAGCAAATTTTTGCATTCGCAAAGGATAGATTGCAGTCCAATTTACTTGAAGTTACTGTGAAGGATAAGGATTTTGGCAAGGATGATTTTGTGGGCAGAGTTTTTTTTGATCTATCGGAAGTCCCTCTTCGAGTGCCACCGGATAGTCCTCTGGCTCCTCAGTGGTACATATTGGAGGACAAGAAGGGGATCAAGACCAGAGGAGAGATTATGCTTGCAGTTTGGATGGGAACACAGGCTGATGAGTCATTTCCTGAGGCATGGCATAGTGATGCTCATGACATTAGTCATACGAACCTTTCCAACACACGATCGAAGGTCTACTTTTCGCCGAAGCTGTATTACCTTCGAGTTCATGTCATTGAAGCCCAAGATCTTGTCCCCTCCGATAGGGGCCGCATGCCAGATGTGTATGTAAAAGTTCAACTTGGTAATCAGTTAAGGGTCACTAAGCCTTCGCAGATGCGAACCATTAATCCAATTTGGAATGATGAGCTTATATTTGTTGCGTCTGAGCCTTTTGAGGATTTCATAATTGTGTCTGTTGAGGACAGGATAGGACAAGGCAAGGATGAGATACTGGGAAGGGTCATTTTATCAGTTAGGGATGTACCAACAAGACTTGAGGCGCATAAGCTCCCAGATCCTCGCTGGTTAAATCTCCTCAGGCCTTCGTTCATAGAAGAGGGTGACAAGAAGAAAGATAAATTCTCAAGCAAGATCCTACTCTGTCTCTGTTTAGATGCAGGGTATCACGTCCTTGATGAGTCTACACATTTTAGCAGTGATCTGCAGCCGTCATCCAAGCACCTGAGGAAGCAAAAAATTGGAATCCTTGAACTTGGGATTCTCAGTGCACGAAATCTGCTGCCATTGAAGGGAAAGGATGGCAGGACTACTGATGCGTATTGTGTGTCCAAGTATGGCAACAAATGGGTTCGAACCAGAACAATTCTCGATACTCTGAATCCTCGTTGGAATGAGCAGTATACTTGGGATGTTTATGATCCTTGCACTGTGATCACCATTGGTGTCTTTGACAATTGCCACATTAATGGAAGCAAAGAAGATGCAAGAGATCAGAGAATTGGGAAGGTAAGGATTCGGCTATCAACTTTGGAAACTGATCGAATATATACACATTACTATCCATTGCTAGTTCTTACCCACTCTGGATTAAAGAAGCATGGGGAACTTCACTTGGCATTAAGGTTTACATGCACAGCTTGGGTTAATATGTTGGCTCACTATGGCAAGCCATTGCTTCCCAAAATGCACTATTACCACCCAATTTCTGTTAGGCACATTGACTGGCTCCGCCACCAGGCAATGCAGATAGTGGCAGCAAGGCTAGCAAGATCTGAGCCACCGCTTAGGCGTGAAGCTGTGGAGTACATGTTAGATGTGGATTACCATATGTGGAGTTTGAGGAGAAGCAAAGCTAATGTTCATCGCATGATGTCAATGCTTTCAGGGGTCACGGCTGTCTGTAAATGGTTTAATGACATTTGCTACTGGAGAAATCCAATAACAACATGTCTAGTGCACGTGCTGTTCTTCATACTGGTTTGCTATCCTGAGTTGATACTGCCCACAATCTTTCTCTATCTGTTTGTGATTGGGTTATGGAATTATCGGTTCAGGCCAAGGCACCCTCCTCACATGGATACTAGGCTTTCACAGGCAGACAACGCCCATCCAGATGAACTTGATGAGGAATTTGATACGTTCCCAGCATCCCGGCCATCGGACATTGTGAGGATGAGATATGACAGGATGAGAAGTGTTGCCGGTAGGGTGCAGACAGTGGTTGGAGATTTGGCAAGCCAAGGGGAAAGAGCTCAGGCACTACTAAGTTGGAGGGATCCAAGGGCTACGGCAATCTTTATCCTCTTTTCATTAATCGGGGCTGTACTTATTTATGTCACTCTATTCCAGGTAGTGGCAGTGCTGGTTGGACTCTACGTGCTTCGACATCCCAGGTTCAGGAGCAGGATGCCCTCTGTGCCTGTCAACTTCTTCAAGAGATTACCGTCCAGAGCAGATATGTTACTTTGAGTTGGAAACTGCTATAACTTAAAAACACCTTATTTGCTTGATTCTGGACAAGGAAATACGATCTAGTAAATAATTCCCACCAATGTCATGACAGCAGAAGACAGGAGGAAAGCAGCTAGGGTACTTTCTGCCTCACACCCAATCCACAAAACAATCTCGCTTTTGCTGAGTATGCACATCCCACATTTCTTCAATCCCATGTATGAAACCCAACTATTCTTTTTGCTCTTTATTCCAGATTCTGTACTGTCTATGAGCAATCATATTTTATACTTAATGACTGGTAAACAATGCCCCAAAAAGCTGGCAAAACAAAAGCGACGGCTACACAGTGTGAAGCAGTTTCTAATATCAAGTAATAGATTTGTATGAAAAAACTGAAGTGCTTACATATTAATCATTGCAAAAGAAAGGAGTGCCTTACACAATTCAAGGGATTTGCAATATGTAGCTATTCCTCAACAACATTGTAACAGAACTCTAGCCTTTTACAAAACAAAAATTTCCCATATTCGTCAAATCTTTCATGAAAATCCTCCCACAAAGAATTGGACAAGTAAAACGCAACACATGAAAGCTCACTTGGATGACATGGTCTTAAATCCAAGATGTATTAGTAAAGCTACAGTAGTAAAAACGCTGACAATTAATCCTCCTAGGAGTGCCCTATCCACAATACCCCACTCCTCCGGAGCTCCTTTGGCCCGTTCTTGCTTTTTCTGGGATCCCGACGCGATACCATTCTCCACCATTTTCTGTGCCTGATTTTTCCGCTTTCTTAGTAACCATCCAATGAGATTTCTTCTATTTTGATCTTCTCGAAGCGCTTCATTGTGTAAAACATCACTTTGTTCTAAAGTACTATGTCCTCCACAGCTCTCTGGTCCACAAGCACAAGGTTCTGACTCTCCGGAACATGCACAGCTGTCACATGGGTCGGAACAGGGAGAACATTTTTCCTCGCTGAGCATTTTCTCGACGGACTTGGATTTCTGATTTATTTGGTTGAGAGTCTCAATCACTTCTCCAAAAACTGACCACCTTCCAACGGAGGTTATCTTAACAATAGCTGAAGTACCCAGCATGCTTTCTTGAGCAACTATGAGCACCTGCACGTATGCTTTTGTGTGGCCAACCTTGGGAAATGAAAGAACTAATCAGAAAATGAAAATAGGAGGCTTAATCATAAGCTAATAAAGTTCTCCATTCAATTCAAAAAAAGAAAGGAAAACAAAAGGAAGCAAGTTCTCCATTTGAACTAAGCTAGGAAAGGAAGGAAGTGAGGGTGGGGGGGGGGGGGCTCTCAAATTTAAAGAGAAGCGAGCAGAAAATACGAAACATATCAGAAAAACATTTAACATGCAATCCTAGTAACCTTTCCATGACGCCTTAGAACCAGAGTGTTTCATTTAGATGCTTTCATCTTACCAAGTGAATTCCATCAGTGGCGATATCTGTTATCCATATTCTTTCCACTCTGCCCTCCATTCCATTGTAAGGAGTGAAAGCTTCAAACACAGAAGTCAATTCACGGCTTCTTTGCTTCACTATGTTACTTGGAACCTTCTTCATCCTTGCAGCAGGTGTCCCTGAAATCAGAAAGCAGATTTAAGATAGAAAATAACCACAAAGTCGATGCAATTACACAGAGAGTCCATTATGGCACGGGTACCACATAAATTTTCACAATACACTCAGTGAACAGGACATACTAGATGTCAAAGTGAAATAACAGAGAGACGAGCTTTCATAACAGAAAATGCTGTTTTTCATAACACAGCAGTCGCTCACGATACAAAAAGAAATAAATGCTGTTTTTCTTCCATGAAATATACAACTTTTCCCAATTGCCACTCATTGTACATTTGATGAAACCGAAAGAAAAGAATAAAAAAACATGGGAAAAAAAAAACAAGTACACTGAGCAACACCAGGCTAAAACATAATTAGAAGGGTAATGATAAAATCTAAGCAAAAGGTGAAGTCATCAACAGCATACCTGGTCTAGGATAGAACTGCGAGATATGAACTTGAGCAAACTTGTACGCTTTAATAAGGTTGACAGTTTGAGAAAAATCTTTATCTGTTTCACCTGCAAAACCCAAGAAAAGTCTGTCATGTCAAGGACTATCCAGCTAAAACACCAAATACTTTTTATAGAGGGTGTTGTAAATGAATACAAACTCCTGACAAGGTGTTGGATCTTCCAACTGTTTTTTATCTCTCCATCACCAGTAAATAATTCCTCCAAGTAATGTCAAAACCACTCGTAAATAATCTGAAATAAGAATTGGGGTCCTTCATATCCAATATCATCGATATCCTCAATAATCAAATTTCTGCTTCAATTGTTCCTAAGTTATTCTGGAAAAATAACCAAAATAACAAAAAGAAAAGGAAAAAGAAAGCCTAGCTTCCACAATACTCCCAATGCCCTTGCCCTCATAAATTCCATGAGTCAACAATTTTTAACTCTGACCTACTCTTTTTAATTGAATTTTTTTGACAAAAAAAATTTCAAAAATTAAATTTTAGAAACTTTACAGTTAATATTTTATTGCAACCTGTTTGTTAAAGATCAACTAACATAAAATTGAAAAGAAAAAAAAATTAGTCAAAGTTATATTGACTTTGAAAGGTTAGAAAGAGTCAATTGTTACCGAACCAATGGAGTACCAAAAATTCTAGTGACATATCTGATTTCACAATCTAGAAATTACAAATGTCATATCAGGATAATTCACTTGAGCAATTTCACTTGAAAGGGGCCAATAACTTCTATGTCATACTGTTCTAGAAATATACAATTAGCAAAGTGAGACTTAAATAAAAGTATGCAAAAAGGACCACGAAGTGGAAATTGAGTTGCAAACTAACCAGGGAATCCACATATTATATCGGTAGCAATCTGCATCCCCGGAACTAGCTCAGTCAAGGTATCAACCACAGTCCTGAATTCATTCACAGTGTATTCTCGATTCATTGCCTGTCAACAAGAACAGTTATATCAACATAAGGGCTCTTATACAATGATATTCTCTAGTAGCTACCCTTACATAAATTATAGAATTACAGCTGGAATGACTGTTACAGGGTAGGTAGAAGCTACTAGCAGCACTAAAAAGAAAAGATTAGCAATACTGGGACTTACAGTCAAAATGGCATCACTACCAGACTGCACTGGCACGTGAAGAAAGGAGTATACACATGGATGGCGCAGAACTTCTGCTATCTCTTTCAGGTGCTCCAGAATAAAAGGTGGATTTGTCATCCCAATTCGAAGCATTGTGCTTCCATCAGAAGGAAGTTCAGCAACAATAGCATTCAATAAAATTGGAAGATTAACCCCAATGTCACGACCTGTAAGATTTCAAGAAATTCAATCTGTTCAACACCTTGTATTGTGAAGAACTAGTACAACTAACATCTCAACTTATTTATTTTTCTAAGCATGATAGATTTTTTCACGAGTCATGGAACAAAACTCCGTCTGCAGAGCAGCAATATTCTATTTCACTGGATGATATGAACATGGTAAATTTTATAATTATTTTTCCTTATTAGTAAGCAGTAGATCTATTTGTCACTTATTATTTCTCTAGTTTAGGGATTAGAAATGTAAATGATCAGCAGCATCTTCAAACAGTAACATGGCAAAAAAGAGCAATGGTTGCTAATAGACCATTGAATGATGTGTAGCAAAATCATTTTAATAAAAAGTCCTGTAGAAACAAGATTTCTAAATAGAAAAAATTTCAGATCATCAACATACACAATAATAGAAACATCAAAATATTACCATAAGCTCCTGTATCTTCACTACTCAACCATATTTCCTTTACTCCATCATCTATAACTGTTTTTACACGCCCTGCCTGCAGATGGAATTTTAATATTAAAACCAAAAAAAATTCAAACAGCAGCAATATGTATCAGTTGTCCATGTCATGAACTTACAAGGCTATCGACAGTGTAGCTCCCTAAATGCCCACGGGCATGCTTTGTCTTGCAATAAGTACAGGCCCCCAAACACCCAACATTAATGGGAAGAATCTCAACAAATTTGTTCTTTCGCACCTGTCATGAGAAATAGAGCTGCTCATTAAAAAAAAACCAACGTTAAAGAACCACATTGAAGAAAATGTAAAATTTGCACCTTGGGGAGGTCAAGTGCTGGCAATGTCTTGCGGTTCAAAAGCCGCACTTCATGACCTTTTAAAGTCTCCTCTACAACTTCAACTACACGATCTATTTGCTGGACTCCAACTATACTAACTCCTTCTAATTCTTTCACGTTCCGACTTCCTTGAGGCACACACCCAGCCACCACAAGTGGTTTTTTTGCACTTTTACCCTTTGATATTAGAGTGTCCATGGCAGATTGACTTGGTGATTTTACAGTGCATCTGCATTAGGTAATATGAATCATTTGATACTCCAGTAATAATAAGAAGTTGAATGAACAAATGGTGTTTTTCTTTATGCTAGAAAAAGGGGTAGGATTCATACTGGCAAAGGAACACAGAACAGAGTACCTATAACTATTCAGCACTATGATAGCCCTGACAGACTGAGGGCATGAATTCTACCCCAGATCTCTACAGGCATATCCAGATAGCTAGTAACTTAGCCAATTTGAGACTTTATTTAAAAATTTGATAATAAATGTGTGAAAAAGATGAAATGAGAACAGCAAAGACAAAATTTGAAGTTCCACATCTGTCAATGCATAGACATTCAAAACTATTACAATTAGTCTATCAAACAATTACTTGTGGGCATCATCAATCACCAACCATGGAACAATATAACAGTACAAGAAACATATAGTCCACCTGATTGCAGCACAGTTCAATCATTCTCATAAAAATTAATAGATAATATGGGACAAATGAAGAACTCACGTATTGATCAGCCACAGGTCTGCCTCCTCAGGACTATCACTTAATGAATAACCAAATGATGAAAGTTGTCCGGCCATATATTCACTATCACTCTGACACCATTATCAACTGTGAGAAAACTAATTAACAAGAACTAAAAAGGAGTTCACACTATCAAATTCTGATACACAAAAACTGCTGGGGAATGGTTATATGCATAGCCAACAAAGAACTGCTTAACTTATAGTTCAAGCTCAATAATCCATAATGCTAGGACAAGCCGGTATTTTTTACAGTATAACTACTAAAACACTTTATTTATGACTTAATTGCCATAAGATTACAATCGCAACAGCACCTGGTACTGCCTTTCATAGCAAAACACAGCAAAGCTTCACCTTTCCCATGGTAAATAGTTTCAGATCCGACCTTCATTAATCATAGCAAACTAGTAACTTATAGATCAAAACAAAATCCACCAAAACAGATTGAAAACTTTAGTTCTTCACAAATTGAAAGTTCAGTTTAATATCCCAAAATAAAAAATCTTGGTATCCATAAAAATTGCTCTCGATATTTCCAACAGAATTCTTCATGTAACAACCCCCCAACCCAAAACCAAGATAAGGTCCTAACTACTGGAAATTAAGCATCCGCCAAATCCGTTTAATATATCTCTTGTAAAGCATCAATAAACCACTTCATAACATCTAAATGGAAAAGATTAAAGAATTCGAAAGAAAACCATAAAACTTGCCTGATTATGGGAGCATCCAAAAGTCTTGATATATATTGTCTGGACCAAGACAACATTTTTTTTAAGGAAAAAAAAAACACAATAAGACCAACACATACTCATAGAAAAAATATAATGAACATGCATAAATTTAAACAAAGAGAGAAAGGACCTGAGTGCCAGGAATCTTGGAAGAGATAGGGGTTTCAGAAAGTTGCTTGGCATGCAGTTTCGGCTTATTCTTGTTCTTCTTGAGGTTTACTCCAACTGCGTTCAGTGGCAACCTGAATCCAGGAGGAGACCCACTTCCATTACCAATCAGCAAATCTTCAATGTCTTCCATTTCTTTGATTGATTGTTTCCTCTCACCTGGAAAACTGCAGCAGCAGTGGCTTAGCGAGAGGTTTATGTCAGAGAGAAAGAGAGTAAAACTGGTTTGTCAAATTTGGGCCCGGGTTGACCCGGAGTCATACCAGATTGGTTTATTAAGGCCTATTTTAAAAGTAATTTTAATTTTAAGACTATGTTTGAGTTTTTTAAAATATTTTTTATTTTAAAATGTATTAAAATAATATTTTTTTTATTTTTAAAAAATTATTTTTAAAATCAGAATATTGAAATAATTCAAAATATAAAAAAATATTAATTTTATTTAAAAAAATATTAATTTTATTTAAAAAAATAAAAAATTTAAATTTTTAAAAAATTTCTAAACGCTCTCTAACCCAAACCAGCAAATTTACATTGCTTTCTTGCCCAAATTTGGCCCCAAAAAACATTGGGGCCGAATGTTTTTGTTGCTCACGTTAATCATTGTTTTGTTGTAGGAAAGTTTTTATTTTTGGTCCCTAGAAACTTCTACTTGTACAAATTTAACGGTAAACTATTTACTTCCTGTTTGCTTTCCATGTGCATTATTCAATTATATATTAAATATTCTTCAACAATATTTAATAAATTGTTTTTATTTTTATAAAAAAATTAAGACTTTTTGTTGAATGTGATTAAGTATTTGATATTTAGAATTTCAAAAATGCTATACAAATTTTGATAATTCATAATTAAAATATTTAGTTTTTTCTAAGTATAGAATAATCAAAATTTATCTAAAATAAAATTTAAGAATATATGGCTGAATTACAGCCGATATATAATATGTTTATGTCACAGGAACTTCTAAAATACTTATTGTTATTGTCATAATCCATTATTTACCATCGTTTTAATAAGAAAACTTAAAAAAAAATTGTGAGTGAAATGATAAAAAAGTAAAAAAAATAAAAACCAAAATAAATATAAGAGTTTGAGCTTCCTTCGAATTATTAGAGATATAACCACTAAAGCAATTGCCTTTTTTTTCTTCTAAGTTGTGATATAATAACCTCGATCCCCTTTCTTCTCAACCACTCACATAACAATTTATTATAACAGTAACTATAACAACAACCTATAAAACTTTAACTAAGAAAAAAAAGTAAAAAAAACTTGAAACTTCTCGTGTGATGTTCTTTTTTTCACATGTTCTCTTTTTTCTAGTAAAAGTAGACTTGATAGCCAATACATAAAAGAAGAAGAGAAGAAGGTACACCTAATCCAACAAGTCATGCTCTCCAACCCTTATCAATATATGGATCCACGTGTCACTAGTAGCGACATCTCATGATTCTTACATGATATTATCCATTTTGTTTATAATGTTTTTTGAAAGACATTCATAGCCTTTAAAGGTCTTCTTTAAACCTTTAACACATTGAATTATCTATTTCGATTAATTTTTAACTTGTTATTGGTTTTTGAACTATGATGAATTTGTTTTTGATTTGATTGATCTATGAATTTGTTCTTGTTGTTTTTACTTGGATTGTCAATTGATTTATGTTTTTCATAACTCAAAATTGGTCTAAGATTTGTAAATGCTATTCAAGCTTCTCCTCAGATATCACATTAAGAGTAAATGATTTTGTATTGTAAATATTAATGTAGTGTATATATTTTTATATTCTTACTTGTGCATTTTTCTCGTAACTCAAAGTTGAATTAGTAATTGTAATCATAATTATATTTTTTCTTTTATGTCACATTAAAGGTAAGCAACTATGTATGTGAATGTTGATTTTTGTGTTCATGCCTATCTTAACTTGAAAATGATAAACTTCCTTATCACTTAAAATTGGCTAGCAGATTGTAAATTCTAATTAGACTTTTCCTCATATGTCGCATTAAGGGTACACAAGTTGATTCTACATCCATAATCCTATTTTCATGTTTTTGACTTTTGATAGGATAAGTATACTTAGGCTAGATCAATATGATTCCATATAAACCCATTAAGAGTGAGTAATGACATTAGGCCCACTTCAATTGTAACCAAAGAAAATGAACCAAAGCTTAATTGATTATTACCATCCTTCCAGGTCCAAAGTTTATATTTTAAAAGTGAGGTTAGGTCTTATTGCCAAGCTCAAATCCTAAATCATTGTCTTATAATTAGTAGTCTTTTATCACAAATACATATACTAGTTTAGGCAAATTTTAACAAGAGTATAATAGGTACTTTTATTATTAAAAACAAGCATAATATAACTTAACTTAGCTTAGGTATGGGTATACCCATCTTGAGGTCTTGCTAAGCTAATATACCTCATTATTACTCATAGTTCCCTCCATTCCTTTATCAAAAGGACTTTCTTCTTATGGTATTTTTTATTAGTTCATTTTGCCTATTGACAAAACTAAAAAATCAAGGGATTAAAGGCCCCTCTTCAATGCTAGATCAAGGTATAACATTGTCTAAATACTCTGACTAAAGGCTCCTCGTTCCAAAATCCTCAATGATTTTTCAAGTGAGAATAAAATAATCCATCTATTGGGATGAATATGAGCAGGACTGAGATTGTAGTACCTCAGAACATCCCTTACAAATCCCTATAAAGAAAACGAGTATCCAAACTTGTATAGACATATAGGGGTTGTAATGATAATATTACCCCCATCATATTTGCTGGTGACTTGAGAGATACAGTCACCAACTTTAGGGACGATCATAGTATAATCTTCTAGCTGACTAACATTGGTCCCAAGTCACTAAACTCTGTGTGTTGTCCACAAGAGTCCTAGGCAGTCTTAATTGTCTCCTCAGGTTTGAAACCTCTCGAG
>Ga0325403_1005524_pt1 | contig 11936 bp, 7 predicted proteins | sample PopdelMetagenome_19_FD_205665 | JGI IMG/M metagenome (GOLD analysis project Ga0325403, IMG submission 205665) | Populus deltoides microbial communities from Bellville, Georgia, United States - Xylem-PdKOR-R4 | ecosystem: Host-associated > Plants > Phyllosphere > Stem > Wood/Secondary xylem...
TATTGAATTGATTATAAAAAATGAAAGCTATAATCTATAAATTATGTGAACAAGGGAAAAATATATTTTTCTATGATGTTTTGATGTACATTTAAACTTAAAAAAGTTTTTCTATGGTGGTTTTTTTTTAAAAGAAAAGGGTTTATTATGCTTATAAAAGAAAGGGAAAACATAAAATATACTATCAAACCATTGAGATATTATCAGTTTTGCACCCAAAATATTTTTTTATATCAATTTTATTATTAATATAACATGTAATTCTAAAAGCTTTTGAGCATTGAACTCGATGAAAAATAGGGTAACTTTTTTTAAAAAAATAATTAATTGCTTATTGTGGTTATTAATTATTTAAGGTCAATTAAATCTATATTGAAATTCAAACGTAATAACCCTGGAATTTGGATACAATTTCTTTTTAATTCTTCTTTATGATAATTGCAAAAACATTGCATTACACACACATAACAACTAATTCCTTTAAAGGATCATGCAAACCATAATTTTAGTAGAGTTTCTTTTGTTTCTGAACTATACTAAGTTACTAACAACTTCAAAACATATAGTGATTTAACATCACAATCATTTCCAAACATTATAAAATTCATTCCACTTCAACACAACTCACAATCACAAAGTATACATAATTAAAAGATGTATACAGAAATCAAGTACTAAACAAATGGAAATGTCATTAGAAACTTACCAAATATTCATAGTTGAAATTCCATAATTTATTACTTTAATTTTCGGATGAAAATCAAACAATAAAATTGTCCAACAAAGTTCAAGCATAACCTTTCTTCCATTCTTTCTTTTGAAACATTACTCAATCATTTATTATATCAACAAACATCATTCAATCATAAGAACAACACTCCAAACAATCAATTTCACAAATTTAAATTTATTCAGAACACTAATATACTCATCTATAAATTACATGTTCACCTAAATTAAACTCTTTAATTGAGTTTCTTACCTTAAATGGATGATAAGTCAAGTGAAGATTGTAAGAATAATACAAGTCTCCTCCAATCTCTTCAAAATCCTAACCCCCAAACTTTAAACTCTTACAACCACTCAAATACCCTCTTTTGATCACTTATGGACTCTTTTAATCACTCCAAGTTAGCTTTTTGTTGAGGATTTCATTAAGAAGTGAGAAAAAAAAATCAAAGAACCCTAGTCCTTTTCTTTATCCTTGTAGTCGGTGTCACGAGAGAGAATAGAGAAGTATTTATAGTGTCATTTCTTGTTATTTGCACATTGACCCTTATCTTTTTGTCCTTTATACATTGGCCACTAATCATTTATTATTTGCACATTGACCTTCATCTTTTAGTCATTTGTACATTAGCCATTAGTCTTTTATTATTTGCACATTGACCTCTACCTTAGTCACAGTTTTGAAACCCAGCCCGACGAGTCGACCCAAGACCCGGGGCTGGAATCGGGCTGGGTTTAAGAAAAAATAGGGAAGGGCAAAACCCGGGGTGACCCGGTTGACCCGATAAGACCCGGTCAAAAACTCAGTTGCAACCCGTTAACCTTTTTTTTTTTACTAAAACATCGTTTTGATTAAAAAAAAGAATTGACCCGGGCAACCCAGTCAAAACCCGGAACCCGAGCCTTGGACAAGGTCGGGTTTAAAAACTATGCCCTTAGTCTTACAAATTTATTTTCTAACACCAAGTTTACCTTTCTAGTGATTTAGTACTATATTCACCTTTGTATCTTGTTTATATTAACACTAATGTAATTTAAACCATTTAATCATCGGGTTAAGTTTTTTTTTTTTAATATGTGGTGTTATATTCTCCCATTCTTAATGAAAATTTCATCCTTAAAATTTGAACATCGTACCTAAATTTACAGATAGTTTGGGATACCTTCTCCTCATCTCTGATTCTTTTCCAAGTCTCTTCCTCTACTTGGGAGCTTCTCCATAATACTTTTCATATGATTTTTTATTATTATTTCTAGGATCCTTTCCAGTTCGATCTAACACCCCTATTAGTTTTACTTTCAAAGTTAGATCTTTCTTAACTTCTAAGGGAACCTGGGGTAGTGCTTGAGAATGATCTACTTTGGTTTTTTGTAGCAGTGAGACATGAAATACATTATGAATCTTGGCTAATTATAGGGGTAAGGCTACTTTATATTTTATAAGTCCAATTCTCTTTTCAACCTTGAAAGATTCGATGTATCTCGGTGCTAACTTTCCTTTTATGCCAAAACATAACATGTGTTTTCACAGTGCAACCTTTAAAAACACTATGTCTCCTATATTGAATTTAAGAGGTGTCCTCCTATTATCTATATAACTCTTCTGCCTATCTTAGGCCGCTTTCATCCGATCTTATATAGTCTTAATTTTTTCGGTAGTAATCTCTTTTGTGTCGCCAACCTCCTCCCAATACACTGGTTTTCAACATCTTTTTCCATATAAGGCTTTATATAAAGCCATTCCCATCGTGGTGTGATAATTATTATAGGTGCAAATGGTCTTTCCGATTACCCCCAAACTCTAAGATACACACTCTTAATAAATCTTCCATTAGATCTTCCTTTCAGATTGTACATTTGACCGAGGATGAAAAACAATACTCTGATTTAATTTTGTCTTTAAAGCATGTCGAATACTAGTCCACAAACAAGAAATGAACTTGGGATCTTGATCTAAAACAATTGAAACCGGTTCCCTATGTAATCTCACTACCATGTTTACATACAACCATGTCAATTTATCAATTGAGTCTATCATTTTCATAGGCAAGAAAAGCACAAACTTTGTCAAATGATCTATAATGACCCAAACAACATCATTATCTTTTTTTTTTCCTCTATGTAATCCCGATACAAAATCCTTAGTGATATTCTCCAACTTCCATTCAGGAATTAGGAGCGGTTGCAAAGGCCTCACTAGCTTTTGATATTCTACCTTCACCTTTTAACACACACTGTATTTGACTACATATTTAGACACTTTTTTTCTTCAAATTTAACCACCAATAATTTTTTTTTAAATCTCTGTATATCTGAGAACTTCTTGGATTTATGGGATTCCTTTAACACTTCACCTTTAAAGGCTTTGTCATCAGGTAAATAGATTTGTTTGTCCATTACTATCATCCCGTCTTCTAAGATCTAGAAAGGAGTTTCAACTCATGATTTCACCTTGCTTCTCACCTTGTCCACTTTAATATCCTTTCGTTGAGCTTCTTGTACTCCATCTCAAAATACAAACCACACCTTTAATTGGGTTAGCAAGGATCCCTCATGTCCAACTTCCTATTAGAAGTTGATCTTTTTCAACTTTGTTATTTTTTTCTTGTGCTAGCCACCGGCTCATCCAACATTGTTTTGTTTTTGCAACTCGGTGCATCAACAATAACATTCACCCTTCTCGGATGGTAATCTATCACACAGTTATAATCCTTAATTAACTCCACTCATATTCTCTTTTGTATATTTATTTCTTTTTATGACATCAAATACCTCAAACTTTTATGATGAGTGAAAATCTGAAGTTGGGATCCATACAAATAATGCCTCCACACACGTAGGGTAAACATTACGATGGCTAGTTCTAAATCATATACTGGGTAATTAACCTCATGAGATTTCAATTGTTTTATACATATGCAATTACTCTCTTGTTGCATCAAAACACAACTAAGTTTTTTCTTAGACACATCACTATATATTATAAATCCTTCAAATCTTATGGGGAAGGTTATCATTAGGGGAAATGGTAAGCATTATTTTCAACTCCTAAAAGCTTTCTTCAAAAACTCTCAACCATTCTCATTTAACATCCTTCCAGGTTAACCGATTCAAAGGGGTTTTTATCATAGAAGACCCCTCAATAAGTCTTTTATAATATCTTATCAAACCTAGAAAACTATGAATTTTAGTTACATTTATCGGTTGTTCCTATTTCATCACAGCTTCAACCTTCCTTGGATACATAAATATCCCTTATGCAAATATAACATTTCCTAGAAAAACCACTTCTTTTACCCATAATTCACACTTACTTAATTTGGCATACAACTGATGATTCCTTAAAATTTGCAACACTTGTCTTAATTGTTACTCATGTTTTAAATATGAGTTTAAATAGACTAAAATATCTCTATAAAGACCACATAAACTTATCTAAATAAGGTTGAAAGACTCTATTCATCATTTTCATAAACAGTGCTAACACATTGGTCAATCTAAATGACATTATTAGGAATTCATAATGCACATAACAAGTCCTACATGTAGTCTTAAGCACATCCTACTCCTTAATCCTTAAATGATAGTACCTTAATCTTAGGTTTATTTTTGAAAATACCTTGACTCCTTTGAGTTGGTCAAACAGATCATCTATATGTGAAAATAAATATTTATTATTCACTATTACTTTATCCAACTGCCTATAATTTACACAGAGTCTAAAAATCCTATCTTTCTTCTTCACAAATAGGACTAGAGCTCCCCAGGATGAATTACCCGAGCGTATAAACTTTTTTTATAGTAATTCTTGTAGCCAAAATTTTAACTTAACTAGTTTTGTTGGTGTCATTCCATACAGTGATGGAGCTGTAAAAGAGGCACTGTGTAATATATTAAAAGGAACCTCCACTTTTCTTTTTAGGCGAAATCCTAGTAACTCTTCTGGGAATACATCCGAAAACTCCTTAATAATAGAAAGATTTTTCAGCTTTACCCCATCTCTTTCTGAATCTATTATAAGCAAGATAAGCCACACATTCTTTCCTCAACAACTTTCTAGTTGTCATAGTCGAAATCACACAATTCAGTAGGACCTTCCTTTCATTTAAAGATCACTCACCTTTCATCTATTCCTTGAAGAGTCATTATCTTGGTAAAGCAATCCATTTATACCTTATAGGTACTCAACCAATCCATCTCTAATGGCATTAAATTCGCTACAATATCATGCCTTTCAATAGTAACCCTAATACTCGTGTATATATGATTCATAAATACAATATCCCCCAAAGGTGTGCTAATTAAAAACCTATTTTCTAGTTTAAGTGGTTGTATTTTTGGTTTATTTTTAATTTTCTTGCCACAAAATAGTGTGTAGCATCAAGATCAATAAAAAAATACATATAATGATTTTCTAATAGTAAAGTACATGTTACTACATTAGGGGCTGCTCAAACATCCCCATGGGTCATATGAAACACTCTACCCTTGGTTCTCTCCCCCTGTTCCCGAGCTCAACCTCTATTACCACTCGTTTTAGACTGTACTGGCTGGGTGAGTTTATCCATAATGACTAATAGTTAATAACTTTGTATCATTTGTCTCTAATCCTAGATATACTCAGTTTTTCAAGGGAAATCCTTCTTGAAATGTTCTTGACCTCCATAATTTTAACATCCACAACCTAAAAATAAATAGTCCTACCATTTATATCCCTTTTGTTAATAAATGTAACATTGATTTAACGATGTAAAACAATCTTTGGGATGCCACTACTCACATCTAACACAATGAGGATAAGTAACGATCATTTGTTCTGAAACTTCTTCAGCAGAACTACCTATAGGGTTCAATTACCCCCAATTGATCCTCCACATATGCTCTAAAAAGACCTAACAACTAATCTTCCTTGACTTGTATCCCCTCTCCTTTTTTTTTGAACTGGTTAAACTGTCTTTATCTGCCTTTCTTAAAAAGAGATGGTCTAAAAAGGTTTACTCGAAGAGTAGTCAATATCCTTTCTTTTACCAAACCTAAATTGGCTTTGCTGATCCTCCCTAATACACTCCTCTAAAGCCTAAACTGCTTCTATTAGATCTCTCATTATATTAAATCGTAATGTAATCAACCCCTGTTTTGAATCTTATAGTAAACCATCTTGGAATCTCTCAATCATGTGTTATTCTGTAAAAACATAATGTAGGGAAAATATAAAGAGGTCATTAAACCTCCTCTTATAATCAAGCACTGACATGTCATCTTGCCTCAAAGATAGAAACTCATGTTCTTTCATCTTATGGTGATATCTGGAATAGAATTAATTCTCAAACTATGCTCTATAATCACTTCATGTCCACAACTCTATAGCCTTCTTCGATTGCAGTCTCTCATCACAACTTTGTTGTATTTGATAATAACTTAGTGGCACAGTCCACTCGTAAATCATCTGACACTTTTATTTAAATTAAAGTTTTCTCCACCTTTCTAATCCACATCACATCTCATCTCTCTTATACTCTTCACAATCCATACTAGGGTAACCATATTGTCTGTGGGTACCGTGACCACTGGAGCTACTGGGGCTATGAGGGCTGATGTACTATTTATAGTGTCAATTATTGCCTTCACTAATTGTGCTAGGAAAGTGGGTTTAATAAACAGAGTAAGAGCTCTCGTGGGTGCCACGTGTGGAGGCACAATCACTTGCCTTTGATGGTATGATCTCTCTAGTTGTAACACCCAAGCCTGTCTAAAAATGGTATCATCTTGGAGTCCAAATGACTTCTTCTGCCTTGACCAAATAGATGTTGATGGCACATGAGAGCTGGTATCTACTAAGGGATCTTTCCCTTGAACCTCTTCAGAATCCATAACCTGAACCCTCCTCCATACCAAAGTGGAATCCGTCCTCGCACCATGCCTTGGGCAAACCATCCTATAACAATTCAACATCATCATTTTCTATAATAAATCATGAACCCAAGTCAAGGCTCTGATACCAATTATAACAATCCCAAAATTTGGATACAATTTCTTCTTTATTTCTCTATGATAATTGCAAAAATAGTCCATTTTCTAAATTTAAATTTCTTCACAACACTAATATACTCATCATTTATGAATTTCTTGTTCACCCAAATTAAACTCTTTAATTAAGTTTCTTACCTTAAAGGGATGATAAGTCAAGTGAAGATTGTAAAAACAACATAAGTCTCTTTTAATCTCTTCAAAACCCTAACTCTCAAATTTTAAACTCTCATAACCACTTAAATACCCCTATTTTTTTTTTAATCATGTATTGACTCTTTTAATCACCCCAAGTTAGCCTTTTGTTAAAGATTTCATCAAGAAATGAAAGAAAGAAATCAAATAATCCTAATTCCCTTTTTTTCTCCTTGTGGTCGGTAGCATGAGAGAGAATAAAGTATTTATAGTGCGATTTTCTTGTTATTTGCATATTGACCCATATTTTTTTGTACTTTGTACATTGGCCATTAATCTTTTATTATTTGCACATTGACCTTCATCTTTTAGTCATTTGTAAATTGACCACTTGTTTTTTATTATTTGCACATTGACCTCTCTTTTGGTTTTATATATTTATTTTCTTCCACTAAGTTCTCACCTTTTTAACTATTTAGTACTACATTCACCTATTTTATTATTTTTACCTTGTTTCCATTTTCTATAATTTAATTTAATTATCATGTTTTTTTTTAAATCAGGGTGTTACAGATAAAGTTTTCTTTAAAACAAGATATTCCTACGTTACTGTCATTTACAGTCATATCAATATCACAGTCTCGTTTTGTCTAATCATCCTGTAATTTATCCATTCACAACACAAGTTAAGAGTAGGCATCCTCTACTCCATCAAGTTATCCATCCCAATCTATATAATAAATACATTATAACTCTACAATAAATAACATTAACAATTATGCATATAAGAAACATCTTCTCTCGATAGTTCACCACCTGTGATATTTATTTGTGAAATCATCTGCCTTTATCATGTCAAGATGAAAGTAAATCTCTCCTTCAAGTATATATTACACGGTTCTTCAAGGAATAGGTACCATTTTATGTGTAATCCTACAGTTCCCAAAAGTTTTTAATTAATATATATCTTACTCTTATTATTTATTATATCAATGTCTCGATTTCTAACATAATACCCTGAAAACTAACTCAACATTTCCTTAAATATATTATACCTTTATTACCTAGTAACCCTAAAATAGTCCTCAAATCTTCCATTGAGTTGTCAAACAACCCCTTTGATGTATCTTCAATGTTGTTCCAAAGATAACTTTTAAACTTTATACATCACACTATTAAAATAACCTTAAATCACATCTAAAATTGCAGCTAAAACAGTCAACATTTTAATACATTTAGATGATTAACCATAATTGGTTCAAACTTGTTTGATTTGCCAAAATCCTTTTCAAACTCAGTCTACACATAAATACAATTTCTTTGCTTAATTAGCCTCTAACACTTTGAAGTTGTGTTTATTAACATGCCCTCTATTTTTATTATCCAATTATTAAATGGGTTCCTCTAACCTTCAGGTTTTTTCACGCAATTAAACTTTCTTCCTCATGCTTATTAACATAAACCTCAAGGATATTTTTTCCTCTTTTTTTTTTTTATATATAAACCAACATCTTGTCTTATACAATTATTCTCCTTGTAATATTGACAAATCAGACAGTCAATCAAGTATCTCGATAATCATATGAAGTGACGCCGCTAGCTCCATTCAGAGCAGCTAGTCAAATCAAATGTCTCGATCATCAGTCTCATTTATGCCCTACTAGCTCTACTCAGGGCAATTAATTAATCAAATGTCTCAGTCATTAGTCTCATTTATGCCCTACTAGCTCTACTCAGGGCAATTAATTAATCAAATGTCTCAGTCATTAGTCTTACTAATATTAGTAGCTCCTTCTGTACAACTAGTCAATCAAATACCATAGTCATTATTCTCACTAACACCGCTAGATCCACTCAAGACAGTTAGTCAATTAAACATCTCGATCATCAGTCTCGATGATTCCACTAGCTCCACTTAAGGCATCTAGTCAAATTAATCTTTCCATGAAATTTACATTTTGACAATTACATATCTATTATATACATATATCAAGTTCACTTTGTTAATTATAATCAAGACTTTATCCATAAATGCATAAACTCATTTTCATATAGCAATTATCGAATTTCACTCCAAATAACTCATCAATAACCTGAAAGTCAGTCATATTGACATCACTAACTCCACTCAGGGCAACTAGTCAATCAACCTTTTCTTAATATTAACATTTATATAAATACATTCACATTTAAAGAATTTACAATTCTAAAAGCTTAAGAAATTCTATAAGCAAAAAAAGATGCAGTGCACCTACTTTAAGCCTGTGTATGTGTTACTGCTTTGTGCTATTGTCATGTTCTTATAGTCTTCCCTGTATAATTGGGGATACAATTATCATCAACAATGTATCTAATACATTGAATTCACTTATTATTCAATTATTATTTTCAAACTATCAGCAAGGAAAATCCTTAAAATCCCATAAACATACATATTTTTCATGTTTATATTTATTCTTATCAACTTAAATGTTAGAACCCCTAATCAATAACAATTCCAAGCAAATATTAGAAACTGATTAGTCCTAACTCGTTTAATCCACCCAACCCCAAACATTGTTTGGTGTTTTTATTGTAACTAAAGTTCTAGAACTTGGTTTTGAGCGTAACTTGTCTTTATGGAAAGTTAAGATATAGAGCTAAAACTATCATGAAGAAAGAAACACCCAGTGTTTACGGTAACATAAGAAATTTATCCAGTACTATATTGGTCTAGACCTTTCCTTAGTATTTAGCTCATATACGGAGTTATATAACTTCAAATTAATCAATAACATTCTCGTTTGAAAGTGAACATCCATATGTATAATTTTTGTAAGGAAAGTAACTCCAAAATCCATCGTTTTAAAGCTCAAAATCAATAATCATAGTAGCACTAAAAATCTCTCCAGAGTTATGTTAATTTAAACCTTTACTTAGTTTTTAGCTTATATCTGAAGTTATATAATTCAATTTTAATTAGGAATAATTTCATTAAGCTAACGTCCATATCTATAATTTTCATGAAGAAACCAACTTCAAATTAAATCATTTTCAAGCTTTAAATTTAGCTAGAAGTTGGATAGTGAAATCATTCATGGTCAATCTACATTCAAAATAACCTGTGAATTTTTCCTGAAATTTATTCCATGACTTGACATAACTCAACAAAACTAAGTTCAAGAGTACATTTCAATGACAATTACATACATGATTTAAGTTAATCTATTCTCCTCCTTAAATGGCTCATTTAACCGAACCACCCCAATAAGAGAATGGAAGTTCTCTTTTACATTTTTCATGAAATTTTCACGTAATCCATTCTTAAAACATATCTTTTCAGCATTCAAGTATTTATTCCAATGCCATTTAATTAAGAACTTCAAATCAACTCCGCCCTTATTACTAAGTTTCAGCCAAATCTAAGATTATAGCCTTCTTAGATTCTTTTTTTCCCTTCTTGTTTCCATATATTAATAACATTATACATGGCCATATAACATGATTTCAACATAATTTCAACTTACCATTACAAGAAAATTTTATCATTCATTTTCTAAAAGTTTTGGCCAAATCATGGCATTTAACTTTCATGAAATTTCTTTGGTTTCTAACACCTTTTCAAGCATCAATAACATCATTCACGATCAATTATCACATTTAAACCAACAAAACATCCAACTTTCAACTTTTTAAACCCTGACTCAAATCACACAACACATCACCTTTTTAGTTCTTTTAACTACTCATCAAAACAAGAAAAATCAAGCATAAGAATCAATTACCTAGTTTTGATGGCAAGATTAAGTGAATTTATAAAGCCATTTCCTCCATTTCTTCTTCCTTTTTTCCAAATGCAACCTTCATCTCTCTTAGTTTCAAGCTTCCTCTCTTCGTGTATTATATTCTAACTTTTCAATCTTTCAATTTTTTCTCTCAAATTTATTTTTTCTTTTGAAGATTTGTATTTCAAATCACCCAAATCCCTTTAATTTCATTAATTATCTCTAATACTTTCACCCTCTTAAGCTCGGTCAAGTTGAAAGTTCCACACATTACTATAAAACCTGCCAGTTTGTGATTTTTGTTAAAAAAAACTGAATTTTCTTGTTCAATCTTCACATAAATCATATCAATTATTTTTCAAAATATATTTATTCTATATTTTCCACCCTTATTTATTTATCGGGCTTATTATCATTTTCAAAGTAACGTTATCGATTTTTAACTGATGCTTACACTATCACTTTTCCTTTTTGTACTATCATTTATTTTGTTTTATTCCTTATTACCATACTAATTACCTATAACTATTTTTTTTTATTCATTGAAACTCGTTACCAGTTTCGCCGACATTATGAATTCAATTTTATCAATTTCTCCAAATTTATTCATGGAGGTCATCCATTTCATTACACGTCTTATATTTTTATTATTTCTATCATTTATTTTCTTTTCATCCCACTTTCATCACTCATCAGATTGGGATACCCCCCATAAAAAAAATTAAAATAAAATATGAAACCTAACTCTCAATCAACCTAATGTTGAAAAATAAAATTAAAAAATAATCAATTAAAAAGGGGACACAAAAAAATTACCCAAGTCAACCAGAGTTAACTCATCAAACTCACGAATCAAGGTATTAGATCAGGATAACCCAATAGAAAGCAAATTAGAACAAATTATAAAACTCAATTCCTAATCAATCAAATGTTAAAAGATAAAATTGAAAAAGAAATTGATAAAAAAAAACTAAAGTCAACCCATCAAACCCACGACTCGAATCATAAGAACAGGGATAATCTAATAGAAAGTAAATCAAAACAAATTATAAAACTTTATTCTTAATAAATCCAATATTAAAAAAATTTAAAAAATAAATTAAAAAAGCTTAAAAAAATAAGCCCCCTTATAAAAAAAGGAAGAAGAAAAAGTACCATAACATTTAATAAACAGTGCCTTTGTGAGGAAGATATTATTAGTGAATTCACAAGCTCTTTTAAATTTTTATTAATTAATGTTAATTTCTCAACACAACTTAAATTATTATATATGTTTAATTT
>Ga0325403_1005531_pt1 | contig 11928 bp, 12 predicted proteins | sample PopdelMetagenome_19_FD_205665 | JGI IMG/M metagenome (GOLD analysis project Ga0325403, IMG submission 205665) | Populus deltoides microbial communities from Bellville, Georgia, United States - Xylem-PdKOR-R4 | ecosystem: Host-associated > Plants > Phyllosphere > Stem > Wood/Secondary xylem...
AAAGTTGACCATCTGGGGGCAATACAGTGGACCTTGAGAAGGAAAACAAGCAGTATTCAGATCAGCTGGGGGCAAAGAAAGAATCAGATGATGACTCTTTAAAGTCCATCAAAGTTATGTTTAGCATTTAGCAATGACAGAAAAACTTTTTGAGTATAAACAGATGAACGAGCATTCAGATCATTGCTGGGGGCTATGTTGTTCAAAGACAGTATGTGATCTAGTGAATTTCAACAACACTTGATGAGCAACGTTACATCTGAAGGACATCTTCATCTTGGGTTATCCTTTGAAACATAGTTACGATTCTCGACAAATGTCATATGCAGTTGCATTTGAATGAATGCTAGAAGGATGCACCCACCAAGACTGACTGTGGGATCATCTATTTTGAAGCTCAAATGCACACTTCACCGCATAAATATGGGTGATGAGCATCATTGATAATTCCAATGCATTTCTTTTCACGATTTGATTTGACAAGCTGAAAGGAATCTATAGAGAAGAACTTAAAGCTTATAACGATAAGCCTTTTACTGCAAGGTATGAGATGTATGTCTGGATGACTAGATGATTTCCATGAAGACTGGTGATAACATATACTTGAAGAGTATCGTTTCAATTTGAGGCAAGTTTATGACTGGTTGACAATCTTGATGGGTGTTGACATAAGACACACAATCAATCAGAGGGTAATTCTCAGAAGAATCCAAAAGAGAAAATTCTTCATGATGAATCAAGCAACACCACACTTGGGGGCATGGTCAAGCTTGATAAACAACGAGAGCAGTAATCGTCGTGGACAGCCCAGGATGGGCACTGCACTTACAGCTGAGTGGATGGCTAGCACATGAATGAGCTAATGCATCGAAAGAACAAATAAAGCTTTGGAATGCAAACAAAGACACCTTATGACGATGGATCATCAAAGGGGGGGACCTATATTTCACATCAGGTATGGATGCATGCATGTTATCTAACCTCAAAGCATTGCACCTACTTGTGATTTGTTACAGAAAGATTCTCAATGAAGTCCAGCAAGATTGTGGACAAAGAAAGAATCATTAAGTTGAGGATGACAAAGAATCAGTTTAGATCCTGGAACGAGAAGAGAATGAGATGAACCCTGCCAGTTGGAGAATCTTAAAGAAACGAAGAGATTAACCCCGTCATCAAAAGGAGTCTTCAAGTCAACCCTGCAATCAGGAAGCGCCGTTTGTCAGCCTTATCCTATCAGGACTTCGCCTGCCAAGTCTTTTTGCCAGGTAAGTCACTTTTTTCCATCTGGGTAGGTCACCCATCACAATGAGACCATCATTTTTTCCACTTGGGTAGGTCACCCATTACAATGAGACCACTTTTTACATTTTTTTGGTTTTGGTTAAAGGAGGTCGCCAGATGGGATCTCATGTAGTTTTGGTTAAAGGGAATCGCCAGATGAGATTTCAGGTTGACCGAGCTACACACAGACTTTGGTTCTGGTTAGAGGGGATTGGCGAAAGGAATCTCAGTCTATCCTAACCACACATAAGAGTTTTGGTTCTGGTTAGAGGGGATTGGCGAAAGGAATCTTAGTCTATCCTAACCACATAGGATTATGGTTCTGGTTAAAGGGGATCGGCGAAGGGGTCTCAGTTTATCCTAACCACACAAGAGTTTTGGTTCTGGTTAGAGGGGATTGGCGAAAGGAATCTCAGTCTATCCTAACCACACACAGGAGTTTTGGTTCTGGTTAGAGGGGATTGGCGAAAGGAATCTCAGTCTATCCTAACCGCACACAAGAGTTTTGGTTCTGGTTGAAGGGGATCGGCGAAGGGGTCTCAGTTCAGCCTAACCACATAGATTTTGGTTCTAGTTAGAGGGGATTGGCGAAAGGAATCTCAGTCTATCTTAACCATACAGGAGTTTCGGTTTTGGTTAGAGGGGATTGACGAAATCCCAACAACCAGTGGATTTTAATTTTTCTTTCCTTTGTTTTTTGGGTCTGCTATAGTTTTCCTTCTTAGATCAATCCCATTTCTCTGCCTTCTCCCTTCTCTGTTTGGTTCTCTTCTACCGATGGAAGACCTGACAGCTACTGTCGTTCGTGGCTGTTGAAGCTGCAGTGGAGATGGGGTGGTTGTCCGGTCAGTGGGGAGAGAAGAAATGGCGTCTGTGGCTGAAGAGGGAGGCCGTGGGTCTGTGGGTGCCGTTGCTGGAGAAGGGCTGCTGCTGACCGGTTGAAGGAGGTGACGAAGAGTGTGGCCCCGACGCTGCTGCTGTTGTCGTCTGTTCGGCTGGCTTCGTTGTGGATAAGAGAGCAGCTGTTGAGCAGCAAGGCTAAGAGAGGAGGGGGACGATGGAGAGGTGAGGGAGCGGCCGGTGGAGAGGGGGGGACCAGTTGTGGCTTTCCTTTTTTGTAAAGGCCAGGGGGCGCCGGCTGGGAGAAGAAAGCTAAGCTTTTTAGGGTTTTTTCTTTTTTGTGTTGCCTCTTTTTAATTGCAAAATTGCCCCACTTTTATGTGTGTTGAAGGCTGCTATATATAGGTAAAATATTGTTTGGACCTCAAAATTGGTCCCTCAACTTTCTCTTTTTTTTGTAAATTTTGATTTTTTTTATTTTTTTGTATTTTTTGAAAACGAGCAATATCAACGTCGATTTAAATGAGAAAAATCAATGATTTTAAAAATGACGCGTGAAAAGTCGAACGCGTTCAAAAAAACCTTTGAAAATTTAAATTCTTTTGAGACGACGCTGAAAATGCTAAAAACGATGCAAATATATTAAAAACATATTTTTTTGGATTTTCGTTGTTTTTCGCTATTTTTGGATTTTCTGAAAATTTTATCAAATAGGTGGGTCAAAAATTGGGTAGCAACAACTCTCACGGCTCGTAAATCGTGGAGTCAAAAATTGAAATGTTTTCAATTATAATCAAGACTTCTTTCAAGGATGTGTGAACACTTGTTATTCTTAGAAAATTATTTTAAATATTTACCACTTGGTTTCTTTATCCAAATATTAACACTGAATAATAACAAGTTATTCCCAATAATATTTTGGATATTCATCCCTTTGGGATTTCTTTATCCAAACATTAACGGTAAATAATAACAAGTTATTCCCAATAATATTTTGGATATTCATCCCTTTGGGATTTCTTTATCCAAACATTAATGGTGAATAATAACAAGTTATTTCCAATAATATTTTGGATATTCATCCCTTTGGGATTTCTTTATCCAAACATTAACGGTGAATAATAGATGAATTCCCCCAAAATAAGATTTTTATATTTTTTTGGAATATTGGCCAATACCTTTTGGAGTTTTACAAACATGTTGTAAAATCCAGAAATGCAAGAAAATAAATTTTTTGTTGTGTTTAAGAAATCCATGCGAAAACACAATTTCAAAACTTCAAATATTTGTCTTTTTTAAGAGGAAATTCAAAATATGTTAGGGTATTGGCCGAATGCAACACAAAAATATTTTTATATTTTTTTGTCAAAAAAAACACAAACATCACAGTTAATCGCAATTAAAGACAACAAACCATGCGCATATATTCTCAAAATTTGCAATAAAGCTAAACAGTCCAAAAAAATCAAGGATGGCCCCTCGAAGCCGGACATAAACTTTTTTATCCTTTTTTAAAACTGAATCTAGCCCAGCTATATGGGCTGGACTTTATTTCCAGGCTCAACCCGGTTACTAGCTCAAACCAGTAACAGTTACTAGTGAATTAAAATTCACATGCACAGTAACAGAGTGAATTAAATTAATTCATGCATGCATAGGGACGAGAAGAGCTTACCTAGTGCAGGGACGAAGCTGGTGCTCGGGGATTTATTTCCAAACTCAACCCGATTGCTGGCTCAAACCAGTAACCGATTCTGGTGCAGGGACGAAGCTGGTGCTCGGGGATGAAGCTGGTGGGTGGCATCGACGGGGATGAAACTGGTCTCATTGCTGGGCTGCTGCTTCGGCTAATACCTGCTCCTATAGAAGAAAAACAAAAGTTGCACCGCTTGAGGAGAAGAAACTGGAGACGGAACGAAGGGACACAGACGATGGCGAAGACGCGCTGGTTGGTCTCTCTGTGTTTTCATCTGTTTATCTTCTTTCCTTCTGCTCGTCCTTCCTCTCATTCGCGTCCGTCTTGTCTCTACTGAGAAGAAATGGTTGCTGCTACTGTGGGACTCGGTGGAGGCCGGTCTGGGGCTACGTTGACAGAGAGGGCTACTTCTGGTGCAGGGGAAGAAATGGCTGGGGGGCTGTGGTTGGCCAGGAGAGGGGAGATGGCAGTAGCTGAGTCTGTTGAGAGAGATGATGGAAGAGACGGGACGACTGGTGGGAGAGACTGAGAGTTTGTGTTGATGGCCGGCTATGGGACTAGTAACTGAAAATGGCCGGTTTTGGGTTTGTTTTGGGGCTGAGGGGAAAGGAAAGCTTTGGCTGGCGAGAGGGGAAAATGAAAACAAAGGGAAAAAGGCTGGAATCAGGGAGAAGGGAGTGTTGGTGCTGTGGTCGGGTGTCTTTGGGGGTAAGTGGCTGAGATGGAGAAATGGAGGGGCTTGCTGGTGGCTGACTTGGGAGAAGAAGATGTTTTTTTAAAAGAGAGGAGGGGCTGCGGCTCTTTGGTCAGTTGAGGGGAAATCTGGTGAGGGAGAAGAAAGGGAGAGTGTCGGCTGGAGGGGGGCCTTGTGTCCGACGGCTTGGTGTGGCAAAGGGCTTCCTTGCGCGGCGGCTTTTTTTTTTCAAATGAGGGTGTGCAGCCGGCTGGATGGGTTTAGAGTTTTGTGAATGCACTAATTTTTTTGTAATTGTTCTTTTTTTTGTTCATTTTCTCCCCCCTCCGTACATATGGCTAGATGTTCATTTATATAGAAAATCTCTACACGTTCTATTTAAAGAAATATTGCAATAATTATTGCAGAGATTGTCTTCTATAACCAGCACCAACAAATCCTATATATATGGTATTTTTTATTGCAGTAATTATTTTCCATAACCAGTACGAATCAAATCATATATTTATGATATTGCAGTAATTATATATGATTCAGTAATTATCTCCTTGATATATTGCTTCCTTAACCCTGATGCTCTATGTTCTTGCCATATGTAAATCTTTATTTTTTTATTTTATTTTTATTTTTTCATTTTTTCATTTTTTTATTTTTAAAAAAAAATTTATCAAAACATGGGTCAAATTTTGGGTAGCAACAACTCTGACTAGAAAGGAGCACTGTCTTGATGTTGAGATCTTTAGCATAAAACACAGACTCATGAAATTCAAAATGAACATTATTATCATGATAAAATTTCTGAACAAAAAGCAGTGGCTTGGTAATATGAGGTACATGAAGAACATTAGATAAGGTAAAAGTGTGTTTTGGTGTATGTAACATAATATACCCAATATTAGATATGGAAAGGCTTTTACCATCACCAACATGCAAGTGATCATTACCAAAATAGAGTTCAGACCTAGTTAAAATTACAAGATCATGAGTAATGTGTTGATTCACCCTAGTATCCAGAAACCAATCCACAGAGTTCGTGGAGGAGACATTGTTGAGAGGAAGATTGGCATTAGGTTGTTGTTCATGGCTGTGAAGTTAAGAGCATTGAGGCGCTGAATGACCAAAGGAATGGCAAAGCTAGCACCTGACATTCTGCCCAAAGGGGCGTGTATTAGACAATTGTTGGGTGTCATTATTCCTTTTGTTTTGTTGTAAATTACCTTACTTTTAGTTGTTATTGGAAGAACCATTGAACCCACAGTAATCATACCCTGAGTGGTTGTTGTTACAGTTGTTGTTGTGTCGCAAACCACCATAATAACGCCCCCTACCACGATTAGAAATGAAGTTGTTGTTAAAAGAACCAGAGGGCTAGCGTTCTGCAACAAGGGCTGATGATGGTTGAGCCAACATGGGCAGTAAAGAAGCAGTGACAGCAGCACCCATAGATTGAAAAGAGCTCTTATGAAGAAACTCATGAGTAAGAAGATGATTGTGAAGGTCTACATATGAAAGAGGATATGCCTTTGTCGAGAGGCTAGTCACTAATTCCTTGAACTCTCCTCGAAGTCCACAAAACACATACAAATTGACATCTGCAAACAAAATTGATCGACCAGCTACTGTTAATTCATCAAATAATGCATTTACTTGTTGCAGATAAATGGTAACCAAATCATCACCTTGATGAAGATCTTGAAAGGAGTCATGAAGTTGTATAATATGAGAATTAGATGGAGAAGCATGTGCTTACTCAATAGTATGCCAAACATAGTGCGATGTTTGGCAATCAACAACAAGATACAATACATCCATTGAAAGAGAAGAAATGGGTGCACTCAAAATAAGTTGATCTTGTTGTATCCAACGAAGAAATAAGGGATTAACCTGAAGAGAAGAGTCATTAGTAGTAACCATGTGAGGAGGAGGACACAGAAAAGCGCCATCAACAAATTGAGAAACACCTTGTCCAAGAAAATAGAGCTTCATCTGCATTCACCAATAAAGATAATTGATATTTGTAAGCTTCAAAGAGATAACATGTTGAGTGTTAGAAAGAGGAACAATTATCGCAATAGAAGCCTTCATGGCAGTAGCAGTCACGATAGTAGCAGTAGGTACGACAATAGTAGTAGATGAGTCCAAAAGAAAGGAAGAAGCAGAGGTCTGCACCAGTGGTGAAGAAGAAGAAGGTTGAGGGTGGTTAATGGTAGCGGGAGCAACAAAAGTAGAGTCCATTGGAGAGAAGAAAAAAAAATTTAACATGTTTAAGATTCTGATATCAAATTGAGAATAACAAGAGGTTTGACTAATTAGTTAACCTTTACTATTTATATATATAGGGTAGTTTATAATAGTTAATGTAGAGATTACAACACGAGGAAACCTATTAACCTTTCCTAATTATATACATCTTATATTATGCAATCTCCTATAATAAATCTGGATTAGGTTAAAAGAGTTAAATGTCAAGAGCTGAAACCCAAAACCAATAACATCCATAGTTTTAATATTCCTTTCTTCGGAGTGCTAAATGCTAAGCTTATTCCTAGGTTTAGATAGTGTAGGGCCTTAACTTGCTTGACTGCCCTACATCTGAAATTCTTGAGATTTGTCATTTGGGCTACGAAGCCTGTGCAGATTTTTGGGCCTTTAAAGCTCTTGAAGCTTAGTATATGCCTAATTACATGCTATTATTAACCTAGAATCCAAAGATTCTATGCTAGCCATCCAACTGTGCTGATGGTAGCCGAAGCCTCGAAGCCTATGCAGATGTTTGGGCCTTTAAAGCTCTTGAAGCTTAGTATATGCCTAATTACATGCTATTATTATTAACCTAGAATCCAAAGAGTCTATTCTAGCCATCCAACTTTGCTGGTGGTAGCCGAAGCCTCTAAGTTTGATCACGAGAATAGAATTGCTTATTTAATGACAGTGAGTCACTCAACAACTCTCTTAACCACTATCATAAGTTAAAGAAGGAAGCATGTATCCAAAAACTTCTGCAATTAGGCCCACCCTTACTAAAGCCATCATATTTATTGTCTTTCAAACGGGATAGCAAGTCACGAGCCTCCCAAATCTTATATGGCAACCTCTTGGATGTATATCAGCAAAGCAATTTTAATGCCCATTTAGATTTTAACTACAAGAGGGTAACAAGAAAGTACAAATGTTTGCATTGGCTGTATCAAAACCTTTGCGCGGAAGTTGTAGGAAAAAATGGAAAGCAATAAAACACTCTGCATGCGCGGGTAATAAGAATCTTGTCCTTCTAGAATTCAGTTCTGGTTAATGGGTACCGGCATGAGTGAAGCAAGCATCTTCCTGCAAGCAAACAAGCATTTAGGAAATGAATGTGAATTGACTTGTCCTTGTCTGTAGAGCAAGCATATGGATGCACATGGAGACATAAAGGCAGAAAACAGTAGGATCAAACCATATTAGAGCAAAAAAGAAAATCACAGGAAAAAAGCGACATGTATACTTTAAGCAGAATTTATCTTCTTCTTTTTTCCCATTTATATCCAACCCAGCCAGTCCTATTGATATCTCCTTCTCATCTTTCTTTCTTGCTTTACGTGTCTCATTCGATTTCTTGATAGTGAAATCACTTTTTCTTCAATTGTTCTTATATAAAAAGAACTGAGATTTTTGGAGGTGAATAATTAAATATTATAATACAAGAATATTTGTAATCTTAAAGGCATGGCTAGTAGTTAAAGGAGGTACGATAATTTCTTTGATTTTCTAGGTTTTATATATATATATATATATATATATATATATATATATATATATATATATATATATGAAGCCGTCTTTAAGATTATTTGGAGAGAGAAAAAAGGGCACCAAGTCATCTCGGAAATATTTCTTATCATCAAATCCAAAAAAGAAAAATCAATAATGTGTGTAAAGATAGAGAGAATCGTGTACCCTACACACCTTTACCAATTGGGTCCACAGATATGCATGATTAATGCATATATCCATACGTCCCTCTCACATTTCTAGCTCCTAACCTAACGGTCAAATTTTTGGCAGAGATACAAAGCTATCGCCTTTTCAAGTATGCCGAAGAGAAGTAAGGTATGTTTCCAATACAAGAAATAATGATGGTCCAACTGACCCTGGCGGGAAACATAACAGTACATAGCCATCACAACCAAACTCTGGCAACTCGAACAAATAAAAAAAAGGAAGACAGAAAAGTAAGTGCCTTTGCTTCTTAATAAACAAAAAAGCTCCCATTCTTCAACTACGTTTCTCTCTTTGAATTATTATATGCATTAATTTACAGAGAGAGAGGAGTGAGCTTGACATGTTCAAAGGGTTGGCTTTATTTGTTTGTGGGGGTGATGAATGAGATTCCCAAAAAGCAAAAACAAAGCCATGTAATGTACATGAGTGTGAGAGAGACATTGAGATTCTCATAATGTGTTGAGGGTTGAAAAGGGGGTGGAGATCACATGTAGAATACCCCCATCAACTTTGAGTTGAATAGAAGAAAAGATGACTCCACGAAGAACAAACCAAGTCAAAATCATGCTATACATTTTGCCTTAAGAAGATGGGAAGCACAAACACACATGATTCCTCTTATATCCTCACCAATTCTTTCTTCTTCTTTTAGTATATTGTATTACTATTGCAGTACTGTCCTAATTTATCATGACAACATGCATCAAGCAATAAAGTAATTATCATCAAAATGTAAAATGGGTTGTGACCCAATATCTAATTAGATCTCCTTTTTTCTCCCAACTTTTGTTTTTTCACTTTGCTTTTTATGTTTTCTTTTTTCAATTTCGGTGGTGATTAAACGAAAGTGCAGTTGATATATGGTTGGCTTGATGCATGCAATAATAGAGCTAGAATAAAAGAGAAAGGGGTGAATATAGCATTCAATATCCATGTATCTACTTTACCTAATCTCCCTGTTGTGTTTCCTTTTCTCTATCAATTTTCTTCTTTCCCCTTTGTAATTTACGAAGCTTCAAGATAATTTAACTATTATTGAACTCAAATTTCTTAGTTTATTTTGTAGGATTGTTCTTGAACTTCACTAAAAGCTTAACTTAATTCTAGACTCTACTCAGCAATTATAACATTATGGAAATATGGGAAAGGTATGGTCCAACCTATAGAGTCCTTTCCACTCAAAGTTTTATCACCTAACAGTACTCTCTACCATGCCCCAACTGCAATTGCATCAAAAATATTAATTTCTCCTCAATCTTCATAGCTTCACACACACACACACACATATAGAAGGTGTCCTTAACTTAAGGGTAATCTGTAAAGCATTAATGATGATTTTGAAATTCCAATACAATGTAGCGAGCATGGCCTTGCTGTGTCTGTACGGCCTGCCTTATGCGGAGTATTATCTTATAATCGATCAGGCATTAGTTTCATGATATTGCCCATGTGGATATGATATCAAGACATTATTAGTATCGAATTGTATAGAGACCTGAGTTGGCATGGTTTAATTAACAAATGCCAAGTGATGCTACAGTGATTAAATGACTAATTGTTTGTCGTTTTGTTCCCTGAATTGAAGCTAATCTGCTTATTCTTGCCCCCATAAAAAATATATATACACACACAAATGAGCTAAGATCGACAAGGGAATTAAGTAAATTGGAACTTGATTGATATTTTAATTAATCAATTAAGAGGAGACTTCGTAGAAATTCACATTATGTTGAATTTTCTACGTACTGCAGTACTGTGTAAAATTGCCATGTTCCTCCCGTTAAGGTGCCTAAAATTAATAATTAAATACAAGCTCGGATCTATATGTATTAAGTAAGGAATGGTCTGATTGATTGTGTCTTTATTTTGATAATATCTAAACGAAGAGGGTAGCGCTGTTTAGCCGTTTAGGGCATGGCACGAGTTGTCAAAGAGAGATGCCGAACAAGCATTGATTTCTTCTTTTTTAATTTTCAGAGCTACTCAACGGCGGGATCTCCACTTGATAGCTCTACTCGTCAAAATACTTGCTCGTAATTTTATTCTGGCATCGTTCTTTTATAACCCAGGTATTTCGTTGTTTTTTAAAATAGAAGAAACAGATATAAAACACATGAAAATGAATATATTTTTAAAATAAATATTTCTTCAAATTAACATATCTTCTCGGACACTATATATCCTAGAATTATTCTATGTGTATAGCCGCACGCAGACTTTGGTGTGGTGGTGTAGTCGATCGAGTAATTAATGAGACTTTGGATACTACATGGCGCCTAAACCGAAGGCTGCAGTTAGGCTGCATAAATATGGTCAAATTTGGATAGTACAGCTAGCTAGCTTCATTGAATTCATGGAAATTTCGAGTTGAAAAATGAATGGATTCGATTAAAACATGAATTCATTACTCAAACCGTGTTGTTTTACTAATTTGTTGTTGACTATTTAACGATCGACCGATATTGCCCAGTCCCTTTAATTAAAACCATCGATCCTAAACTTGTAGCTTTTAACAAGGCAGGCAGGTTGTCAAAAATTGTGAACTAAGTAGGTAAGATCACCTCTTCCCGATGGGCATGTAGCTCAACTGGCAAAAATCTCGTATTCAAACCTCCTTTTTATAATAATAATAAAGAAAATGTGCTAGATGACCTCCCATCGTGGTCCCTCGTGGCTTGAATTTATGGAAGAAAATATTACACAACAGCACCAACAACAAACCCTAGATGTTATATAATCTTCGAGATGAATTATTCAATCTATACATCGGCTAAAATTCAGGTCATGATTTTGAAAACTTGAAATCAGTTAGAGAATATTTGATCGTCAAACAACATATTTCGGTCGAGGTGTGGTAATGTCAAATGGGAATGGAATTCAATTCCATGCATGAAAGTGTAGGCCCTGCACGTGGAAATCCGAGATCCTGCCTGAGAAAAAAATGCACGTCAAGAACGAATTTCATCAGGCTAGCTAATGGGTTGAAGAATAGGAAAATTGTTCTGTGGCAAGGTGATTGCTAAGACAGTCAAAAGGGACAGACACTAAATTCTAATTTAGAGCACAAACAATTATCAAGCCATGCATTTTGTCCAAGAGCTTTCGAGGTTATCAATACTATTAATAATGTCTAAAATTTCCACGAAATTGACTTGCTTCATGCCGGCATACCATGACAGGAAGCAATTGCAAAATCCTATGAAACATGTTTGAAACGTCGTAGATGGACTGTGCCTTTTAGATTTTCTAACTAAGCCATTCAAAACTTTGTATTTGGTCATGTAATAGAGAATACAGATTGATTGCGATCTTGGAACTATGTGTGCATGTGACACTTACATTGGTTAGGAGCTAGCAGATAATTTCTTCCACTTGATCTAATTTATTGATGTCAGATTTCACGATTAAATTGTTTTCGATTAGGATTAATGATATT
>Ga0325403_1005533_pt1 | contig 11927 bp, 6 predicted proteins | sample PopdelMetagenome_19_FD_205665 | JGI IMG/M metagenome (GOLD analysis project Ga0325403, IMG submission 205665) | Populus deltoides microbial communities from Bellville, Georgia, United States - Xylem-PdKOR-R4 | ecosystem: Host-associated > Plants > Phyllosphere > Stem > Wood/Secondary xylem...
TAGCCCGACCTGGCCACTGACCCAAGCCAGTGGCCTGGCTAGGCAAAGCAACACGCGTGCTCTAACGCACACGTGTTGCTACACTGTGCAAGTGAATTAAAATTCACTTGCACAGTGTAAATGCCAATTGAAATAATGCGAGAAGAAGAATGTCCTCACCTGGTCTGCTGGAGTCTATGGAGACGATGGCGAAGCTCTGGTTAGCCGACACTACCTCCTCTCCTCTACTCCTTCTTTTGCTTTCCTTTGCTTTCTCTCTTGGTTCTGGAAACGCCGAAGGCAGTAGCAACGGTCTCGGTGACTTTCCTCTGCTTGTGTTTTTTTTTTGTCTGTGTGTCTCCTGGGTTTCCCAGTCCAGTGCGCTTTCCCCTGTTCGTTCTCCCTGTTTCGTTACCTTCCTCTCAGTTTTTGTCTCCGGTTCTCGGCCCCTGTTCCCTCTTGTTTTGGTTCCTGCTCTGCTCCCTGTTTTTTCTTGTTTCAGTCCCCTGTGTTATCCGCCTTCCCCTCGTTCTTTGTTTCCATTGTTCTCCCTTTCTCCTGCCGGTTTCTCCCTTGTATATTTGCCTTTTTTCTGTGTTTTATGCCCTGCTGTTTTCCTCTGGTTTTCGGTCCCCTGCTCTCTGGGTTTTTCCTTTGGTTTTTTTTTTTCGTCCAGCCCTGTTATTCCCCTGTTTTCTGGGTTTTTCTATGGGTTCTGCTCCAGTTCTCTCCTCTGGTTTTCGGTCCCCCAAAATCCCCCACTGGTTTTGTTTTTCTCCTCTCCCCCTTTTTGCCTCTGCTCTGCTCTGCCTTTTATAGAGCCCGAGCATGCAGAAAACCCGTTCCCCTGTTCATCAATCCATGAGCGGGATCATGGGCAAGAGATCGTGGTGTCGTGGCCTTGAATTGCCGGATTTGTTTCCTGTTGAATCGGTCTGGTCCGTGCGAAACGGAAGGGATGGTGAACAGTGGGATCAAAACGGCGTCATCTTGCATGAAAAAAATGACAGATTATGAATCGGTCCCTTAATCAATAAATTTTTAATTTTACCATTGGATTAATTTCAATTAAATCAAAGTTTAATTAACTCCACAAACTTATTAATTCTTTTAATTTCATTAATTAAATTAATCCAAATTTTAACTAAATTTTTAAACTTATTAATTCTTCAATTTCTGATTAATTTACTCTCAAATTTGATAATTTCATCCATGAATTTTGAATTTGTGTTGTTTTAACCTCATTCTTAAATATATTTTTTATCCATTCATTTTGTATTATTTGTTCAAAAATTGGGTTATGACAGTTAGAATGACATAATCACAGGATGAGACTAGATTAAAGCTTGGAGCTCTGGAGCTGAAGTTCAGTACTGGGAACTTGATTTTCTAATTGTGAAATCATCTTCAGAGTCCTGCAGGGCTTCTGGACAAAGGATGCGAGGTTAACAGGTCAAGTTTAAGGCAACACACATTTAGTCTATAGGTTTTCCTATGGTGTTAACAGGCCATGGCTTTGGCAGCAGAAACTTCAGTCTCCAGATTTTACTAGTTATTGACTTCCAGCTCACATGCCTGAAACTTGCGCTATCAGGATAAAAGGATGGATTAAATTGATTGAGTTATGTACGCCCACACCATCAAATCTTAACATCTTATTCAGATTTCTTCTCATTAATGGAGTCGAACCATCCGTGACATTGTCGGTTTCGGAGCTCAAAATCAGAATGATTGCCAATGCCAGACTAATATGACATTAAAAGAGAGCGAACAGTACAACAATGCGAAACTCAGGCATTGAAACCTGCACAATTCTGAATAGGCTAGACTAGTTTTTGCATATGGATATCATAGCAACTCGCCAAAATGCACTAGAGTAAACTACTTGAATCCCTTTACAGGAAATTTCCAGAAAGCTCTCTTCAACCTTGGAATTCTCTTTATTGTTCTCAACAAACGTCAAATTCTTAGCCCCACCATGGTATCAAACTGGATGGATAGGACTTTCCTCCTTAATTGAGCTGACACTATTAGGTGGATGATTTGCAGGCATTTGGCTTGACTTTGCCTTCGTATGCACTGCAGATATAGGTGGTGAAATCTCCGTAGTCCTGCATTAGTAGTAGGGTTATCAGTTGCACACTAGAGAGACAGAGAGAGGCCAAGGATTAGGGACTAACCTTTCCGAGTGATTTATTATTCACGACTACCCAAGGCATAAACACATGAGGCGGATCAAGATGTGCAGTTTCATAACCATATAAAGCTTGAAGCTGCATATCAATTTGCCTTAAATATTAAGGCATAATCAACAGGAAAGAACAAGAAAGACATCATAGTGCTACAGAAGAGATATCAGAATTGGGAAATAACGAAGTTAAAAAAAGTATTTGATGTTACCTTTGCTCCAGTTCCATTGTTATAACACTCCAAAATAGGTTCTTCAGACAATCCAAGCGAGTTGAAACAAGACTGCCAATCCGAATGCGTTCCATCGATAACAAGGAACTCCATGCAGTGAATCAGTGCATAATATTTGTCCTGCATTAGAGAATAGATGAATAATCTATTTTCAAATAATTTATTTTAAAAACATTTGAAAATAATTTTGCTTCGAGTTATTATGAACATATGCGTAGGGTGATTATAGCTATGGAAGAATAGAAAGGAGGTCCTACCACATCATTCCAGACATTGATGGCGCAGGCTTGAATTTTATGCAGAAAACATTCATCACGACCATTCTGCTAATTTGGTAAATTTAGATTTGCATAAGAGAAATAAAGCTATTACTAGAAAAGAAAAGAAAAGAAAAGAAACGCGAAAATTTTTATGGTGGTTGCACATCTTTATCATTCTGGTATCCAGCATTAACTGGGCTAACATTTTCTGTTGCCATCCTTCAATGGAAATGACTGTGAAGGCGTAATGCTGATTTTTTATGGTTATAATTTATTCTCTTCTTTCCATCTTGCAAACTCAACAAGGTCAAATACTTAACCATGAAAAAAGAGAAAATGGACCCTCGTTCTTAATGAATGGTGAGTCCACAGTAAATCCTTCACTTTTCTGGTATTCCATTGTCCTGTTTGGAAACGTAGGATCTTACAGATTTTGGCTCTATGAGTTAAAACAATTTTGCTTAGCTTTCCATATAAACAATTCTTAAGCTGCTTCAATCCATTGAGCCTTAAAAGTCTCAAGTTTTGGCAATGCAAACTATCATTCCAAATCCAAAGCAGATGGTGATCTCCGTGTAGTTGGAAAAAAAGAAAAAAGAAAAAAATTTGGCCCTACCAAAACGCCATTTAATTATAAAGTACGGCAGGCAGATGAGTAGATGACAATTTAAATTTAATAGCAAATGAAGATGGAGAAGATGGATATGACCTGACAAATGATGGTGTTGTCTGTTTCGTTGACATGAGCATTACCCCAAGGTACCATCCTGAGATTGGTGATGGTGATGAGATCATCGTCGAAGACACCTGTGAGATTTTGGATAATGAAGGTTGCACAAGATGGGCTTAATGCTTCATAGTAAACAGAGAGGTTAACCATTTGAGAATCGATAGAGGATGATATCTTGATATCTTCGAAATCTGAGTGAGAAGCAGCATGAGATGGAGGTAGAAGGAAGACCAAGAAGGAAGCAACGATGAATAAGAAGACTAATTTTGTAGAAGCCATTTTTTTTTTTTTTTGTTAGCATAGTACGTGGATGTTTCGATCTCCACAGAGTATCAAGTTATAAAGGTTGTAATTTTGATAATCATTAACGGACAACAATACCCTTAATTAATTTCATATCTATATGTTTAAAATATTTTCATTTTCTTTATACAACGAGTAGGATTATTTTTTTTATTTAAAAAATAGTTTTCTTTTATGGTATTTTTTTTTCCTATTTATTTTAGAAAATCAAATATCACACTTGATAATTTTATTTTATCTATTTATTTTAGAAATTATTCAGTTTAAAAATTTTATTTTTTCTTCTTCAATTTAGGCCATTACTAGTATAAATGGAGTTGTTGATGCAACTAAGTTTGTAAACATTAAATATTATTAGCATTCAGATGAGATATGTCATAATTAAATGAGAATCTGACACATATATATTTTATGGATGACCCAATATATATTATTATGGATTAGTAGGATAGGTCAAAAAAGTGATAACATGTAGTTTTCCAATTGAGAACCGTTTCATCGATCATTGGACCATTGGATTTCTCAAAATTAGGCCCAAGAGTTGCCTTTTGGATCAATTTTGTTATTTTTCCTAGGTTTTTTTGGATTTTTTATTTCAAATTCTACGTTAATTTTCTTTGTGCTTTCGATGTGATTCTACAGATTCTATAGGTAGTTTTTCAATTGAAAACCATATCATCGGTCATTGGACCATTGGATTTCTCAAAATTAGGCCCAGGAGTTATTTTTTGGATCAATTTTATTATTTTTCCTAGGTTTTTTTGGATTTTTTATTTTGAATTCTGCGTTAATTTTCTTTGTGCTTTCAAATGTTTATTTATTTTCTAGTAGAGATAGGGTTTTCTAACCTAATTACAAGTTATGTAAACCTCATAAAAAGACAAATTTCATAGCTTTATTTTTTGAAAATAAAATTGTGAATTTAAAGTTTACATCTACAACCCTTTTCGCTTATCAACTTTTTGTGTTTTCTATGTTATTGCTATCCTTATAGCTTCCCCTTGCATTAGTTTTTTATGTTATATTTCAACAAACTACTTGAAGAGAAATATTCAATAATAAAATTCTGAATTAAGATTTTTAGTGTTGACCCTATTTGATAAAATTTTGTGTTACTTGTGTTTGCTGTTTTTCTTGTATTGTTTTCGTCTGCGTCAATTTGTATCAGAAACCAATGATTCCTAGTGGTTTTTTTATGTGATTTCAAGTTACAATGATTGGGGATCATAAAAGACTAGTTCATGATGGAAGATAATTTCTGAATGAGGAGGTTCTACTTGAAGAAGGATATGTTGGATGTTTTTATGGATAATATGAACTCGAGGACAAGTTCTTTCCAACCTAGAAAAATCAATGCAGGATTAATTTTACAAAATGAAATATTGTCATTATAATTTTGTTTTTTTTATTTAGTTTAGGAATCCTTATATTAACTTTATAACTATTTCTTAGGTTTTTTTTCCTTCTCTTTAGGGATTGGAGTTTAGACCTAGGACTAGTATTGTTACAAGGGACATCTAGGCAAGTCGATTAGGATTGATGGGGATAAAATTGAAAAAAAAAATTTCATCTAGTTCTATGGTGACCAGGAACCCTAACTAGTCTTTCAAAAGTCATAGTTAAAAGGCTAGTTATATCAAAGAAAATATGAAGTTTATCTTAAAACATCATATTTAAATTGTTTTGATTTTGCTTTTCATAATAAAAGATATCTATTATGCATGCATGCTAAGAGTTTGAGTAAGCTAAAATATGTGTGTTTGCTTATTAAAGGCAAGAAACTATTTGGATCTAAGGTAGTGATTCGGGATCTTGGCCCGATAACGAGGATAACGAGGCCTAATCCTCACTTATCAAAATATAGAAATTGGATCTTGAAGAATGGTGATGATTAAGTGGGATTTAGACCATATTTTTTAGTTATGTTAGAAATGGGCCTTTGTGTCCCCACTCGCTCTAAATGGAAATATATAAGATAACATCAATCTAGCCCAAATTCACTTGTCATGTTAAAAAGGGCCAACAAGAACATGAAAATATATTTATACACGTCAATCATGGATATAAACTCGTTTACTCTGCATGTGACATCCAAGGAAAAACCTAATTAAGATTTACAATTTCTAAGTTGATTTTGAATAATAAGAAAAACAAAAATCATTGAAAAGGCAAGAATAACTACACTGATATAAATGTTTACAATTAGAATCAACTTGTTTACCTTAATGCAACATTCAAGGAAAACATCGTTAGGATTTACAGTTCCTAGATCAGTTTTGAGTTATAAGAGAAACAAAATAATATATATAGCTTCTTGGCCCCCACTACACCACATATCAGTTTATTTTTTTGGTCAAAAACTTGATACATAATGGCTTAAACACATTTAAAACACTTGAATGGTGACATATTAGATGGCATTTTGTTTTTAAAAAATATTGAGATGACGACACGTTGAATCAACCCGGGCCAACAATGGTTAACCTATGAAACCTGCGATCTAGGGTGTAAGATCATGATAAAACCATAAGACCCACACCAAAACAAGTTTAAAAGCCCAATTATAATGAACCAAATATCAAAGGCTGGAACAGGAAAACAATTTTAAATAAAGACTAACAAAAAGTCATCCAAGTAAACTTATATCAGTGGTCGGCACAACACCGTGAGCCAAGCCAAATTTTTTCGGACATAAGAAGAACAAAGTTAAGGCGATGCAAGAATTTCTATAAAAGTAAAAGAAATTTGAGACTTAAGTCATTGAGTCGACTGAGTTTAATAAGTTCAGTTAATTTAATAACATTAAAAACTAAGTAAACCCAGGTGAATCTCCTAGACTTGGGTTAATCTTTCAAAATCATAACTAGTGAAATTTCAAACTCGGGCTCAATCAAGAAGCTCAATTTCCAACCAAGAAAATAAACTAAAAAAAAGGTCAGCTCATGTTAACCTATTAAGCCCATGACCTGAGTCATTTGACCAGAAGCATGAAATTTAGAAAACCTCAAAGCTTAATTTTCAACTAATTAAATGTTGAATGATGAAATTGAAAAAAAAAAACATCAATCATATTAAAGGATAAAAAGATAGCAATTATAAACCAAAAAAGAGCTCGAGCCCACCGAGGTCAACCACCAAACCCACATTTTAGGTTATGAGAACATGTAACATGATAGAAAAAGAAATAAAGAAAATCATGAAACTCAATTTTTCAAAAAAATCATTATTAGCTTATAAAACCTGTGACCCGAACCATTTAACTGAAATCATCAAATATAAAAAATTATGAAATTCAATTCTTAACAAACCAAATATTTAAAGATGAAATAAAAAACAATTTAACCACACAAAAGAATAAAAAATAAGAAAGAGTAATTATGTAAACTCCTGGCTTAAAAATAAGTAAATTAGTGTTAAATAAATTAATTTTTAATTGAAAAATAATAAATTAGGAGGAGAAATTTTTGTGATGGATTAACATCCTTAGTAAATTAACCTAAATTTTGGATGAGATGAAATAATAAATCGGTACACAAAATGTCAACTTAGTGACGAATTATGTAAATTCCCTAATTGGATAAAATTAGTTTTTAAAGGATAATTTTTATAAATTGAGGTGGAAATGATGATGATGATGATGATGATGATTTTTATAAATTGGGGTGGAAATGTTGTAATTAGCTTATAACTAGTATATTGGCCCGCTCTCCGCAGCAGGTCAATATCAATTTTTTTAAAAAATGTAAAAAAATATTAAGAGTATGAAGAATATTTTAATAGTGTTATTAAACCTAATCAAGTGTGTTAAGTTTTAAACCTCCATTCAACTATTTGCCAAATTCAAGTGCTTTGGGTCTGGAATCAATGTTAGACCCAAGCGCTTTAGGTCTGATAACTATGCTTAAACAACAAAAAAATGAGCTTGAGAGCGTTAATTTTAACTTATTTTATTTTTCTCTTGTTCATTAAAACTAGTTAATTGGTCCTTAAAATTTCAAAATATAGATTTAAGTTCGCTTTTGCATTGTTATTTTTGAATATTTTTTAATTTTATTTTTGACCCAAGCGTCTGGGCCTGACAATCATGCCAGGCCCATGCGTCTATTTTTAAATGCCTGAACCAAGCGACTTGAGTCTAATAACTATGCTTGAACAACAAAAATTAAGCTTGAGAGCGTTAATTATAACTTATTCCCTTCTTCTCTAGCTTAATAAAACTAGTTAATTGACCTTTAAAATTTCAAATTATAGATTTAGGTTCGCTTTTGCATTGTTATTTTTTAATATTTTTAAATTTTATTTTGACCCAAGCGTTTGGGCCTGACAACCATGCCAGACCCATACGCTTATTTTTGAATGTTAGACCCAAGTGCCTTAGTTTTGACATTCATGCTAAATCCAAACATGGTTGTCAGACCCAAGTAGCTTGGACCTAACATGGTTACCAGACCCGAGGCATTTTTGCTAGCATGATTGCCAGGCCCAAGATGCTTGGGCCTAACGTGGTTGCTAGACCTAAACGTTTGGACCTGGCGTGGTTACCTGACTCATGACACTTGGGCCTGGAATGATTACTAGACCCAATGTTGCGATGTCATGGTCACACAAATTAATTACCCTAACTTAAATAAACAAGATAGTATAGAGCAAGTAAGGGGTCGATCCCACGAGAAAGATTTAGTTCAGATTTTTATGCTATATGATATGCAACTAGGGTTTTTTGAAGTTATGTATGTTATGCTATAGTAAACAGAATGAAACAATCAATGTTAAATCAAAGAAAACCGAAATTTATCAAAATAACAAACCTTAGTCACAAGTAAACATTCACCTACAGAAATCAGAACTGATCATGAAAACAAAACATCAATTTATACTCTGAATATTTATCTTTTGTTATGTTGATTAGTTAACAGATCCGCTGTATAACTAATCATAACCATCAAACAACCACAGTGTCCACACTAGTAATTTAATTCAATGGCAACCTTAAGAACTAGATAAATTGATTAATCTAGATAACATAACTGTTTTCAGTTCATGTTAGATTTGTTCAAATGTTCTCCCTAAGATTAATAATGTAAATCCGCCATAATGTTAAAAGTTTATCCGATACACGACGTCGGGCGACGGCTCCCGCTTTTTTGTTTGTTTAACAAAAAGGGTTTTTTCTCGATTGGGGGAAATAAAGATTTTATTGGAGTCGCCATCTAGTAATTTGAGAGAACTAGAAATCCCAAATTAGACACGGGTCCCAGAGATTTGGATACGGGGTTAGTTATGATTAAGGGAAGGTAGACACCACCCTTAAAACATCCTTTCAAAAGAAAGGTTACCCTTACTTGTGTGTTTTTTATTTGATTCAAATGCAATTATATTTTAGGCTTATTTGTAAATTTTTAAAAATAATTAGCGTCGGTCCCTAAAAATAGGAGACACGTTAAAAATGACACCAGTCCCTAAAAATTAGGAGACTCGTCTAAAATATTGACATTTGCCCCTAAAAAGGAGAGTCACGTCTGAGTTACCAAAAGAAATAATGGATATAATCCATTATATTTTGGGTTTATTGGTAATTTGTTTTTTTTAATGGTTAACGTCGGTCCCTAAAAATAGGAGACACGTTAAAAATGACAGCAGTCCCTAAAAATTAGGAGACTCGTCTAAAATATTGACGTTTTTCCCTAAAAAGGAGAATTACATCTGGGTTACCAAAAGAAATAATGGACATAATCCATATTTGGTATTTACATTTTTGATATCGGTCCTTTTAAAAAAAGAGACGTGTCGATTTTGGTTTTTGTATTTTTTACAACATGCAAGAAAATTTACAAGCATTTATATATAAAAAAAAATATCAAAAATACCAGTAGAAACCCTGAAAAATTACTTGAGTGCCACTGTATAGGTAAAATACTGAAATACCCTCGAATTTCTCTGAAATTACGAAAATGCCACTGGCGGCGCGTGTGGCACATGCGCGGCTACTGTTGGCGGCGGGGAGATTTCCCGGCAAGATTTCTGGCCGATGGTCGATCCTGGTAGATCTGATGTCTAGGATTCTTATGGTGGTGGTCTTGACGGTCGTTGATGGCTGATGAGCAAGAATCGACGACTTGAAGCTTCGGTGGCAGCCGACGATCGCGGCCCTTTTCCGGCTATATGGGGCAGCGAAAAACGCTGAAACCGGCCGGGGTTTTGCTTTATATGAGGATAGAGACCTTTCTGTGGTGGTTTGGAAGCTTGAAATGGCCGGATATGGGAGATCGGAGGAGAGAGAGGGAGTCGCCGGCGAGAGGAGAGAGATGCTCTGGGTTATGCTACGGTGAGAACGTTAGCACGGTACACCGGTGCCGCTGAGGCCTGTGATCCGTTGGATCTCTGATGGAAAGATCGTGTGGCTGTGATTGGCCCGATATGCAGGTTGATCGGACGGTCCGGATGAACAGAGGTGGGATCGGGTGTGACGCGGTACACCGAAATATCGGTACACCGGGTGACGCGGCGCAACGGGATCAAAACTTAGATTATTTCAAGGGCTGAGATGTGTTTGGGTTTTAATCTGGTGTGGTAAGCCCTATTGTATCTTATTAAATCAACGGTTCAGATCTAAACACTATTAGATCTAACGGTTAGGATATTTTTAATATTTTTCAGATTGTTTTTAATCAAAATCAATATCTTACTTGCATGAAGAAATAGTAAAAAAACATGAATAGTGATATAGGATCGTCTCTCTCCTCTTTCTTTCTCTTTTTTTCTCTCTTTTTTTTCTTTTCTCCTCCTCCCCCTCTCTCTCGCGTACTGTCACTGGCTATTTATAGCCAATGAGAGGGGACAACAAGCATCTGCTTTAAATAAAAAAATGTATCCATCCAACTGCTCGCCTACAATAAATATAACTGCCCCGCCTAATATGAAAATTCTGTATTATTAATTTTGTTTTATTATATATAATAATATATATTTATACAGGTAAAATTAAAACTTAAATCAGTATTAGAAAAAGCCTGATTCAACCGCTAAAAATCAATTTTTATTACCGAAAATTATGTTGAAACATATAAAAAAAACTTTCAATGGATATAAACCCGGTGGACCGGGTTTTGACCAAAAGATAACAGGTTCGACCCACAACGGCATGAAACTCATTTTTTATCCTGGTCGACATGGTTTGACCCGGTGAACTCGGTTTTGGTCAAAAATGACGGTTTTGACCCGAAACGGCCCGAAACTCATTTTTTACCCTGGTCGACATGGTTTGAACCGTATTGACTCGGTGAACTCGGTTTCGGTAAAAAATGACGGTTTTGACCCGAAACGGCCCGAAACTCATTTTTACCCTGGTCGACATGGTTTGACCCGTATTGACCTGGTGGACTCGGTTTTGACGGAAAGATGCGGTTGACTCGAGAAAAATATATTTTTGAATTTTCCTTTTTCTTAATTTTTTTGGATTTTTATAAATAATAATAGAAATAAAATAACATTTGAGAAAATCTTGGTGGATCCAAAATTGGGTTACAACAAGTTTATATACCACAACTTCGGTTTTGATAGCAAACTTAGCAAGAGATTGTTCACAATAATAACTTAGAGTCCGCTCTATCAATTAAAATAAACAATCATAGGAAATAAACATTGAAGAACAAACATATTCATTCATCATATAAACTGAAAAAAAAAAGGTAAATTAAATCTCACAGTTCTTGAAATCCAAAGGTTTCTGTGTCCTTACAACCAAGAAAAAAGAGTTTAGCCTTGCATGTCTGTTAAGCAACTAATCAAAAAGAAAGAAGAATGCATGAATTCGGGTTTGTGAAGGAAAGAGGTGTGTTTTCTCTCTTGGCTGGTTGTCTCCTCTTCCTTTCTCTCTTTCTTTTTATATCTTAGGAAACCATAATCCATTTTCTACAAAATAGTCATTTTCTAAGTAGACAGTTTACATTTAAATAACTATTTTCCAAAAAAAAAAAGAAATAGTTTTGCATAAAATCTTCAAGCTTTGACTTTTGACTTAATGGAGCTAAATTACCGAAATAAAGACTTGAATGTCGGTTTGGATGCTTTGGGACGTAATTTGAACTTGTTTCTTCACAAAACATGTTTGCTAGCAGAATTAATATGTCATCTTAGAAAAAGCATATCTCTCATATGAGCTCGTTTTCTGCTGAAATTTGGTAGGCTGATAGGTCTTCGAGTTTGCATCAAATGGACTTATGTAGCTTAAGATA
>Ga0325403_1005537_pt1 | contig 11924 bp, 6 predicted proteins | sample PopdelMetagenome_19_FD_205665 | JGI IMG/M metagenome (GOLD analysis project Ga0325403, IMG submission 205665) | Populus deltoides microbial communities from Bellville, Georgia, United States - Xylem-PdKOR-R4 | ecosystem: Host-associated > Plants > Phyllosphere > Stem > Wood/Secondary xylem...
CAAACAAAAAATAACAACATCATCCTATCCTATGAATACATGCACTGACTGCCATTATCTTCTCAGCTGCCACCTTATGAGGGTAATATTGCCATTTCATTTAGCATTGGAAAACAAATTATTATTATTATTATTACTACGTCTGCTTTCGCAAGGATAGGAGATCAAGAAACGGGTGGGGAGAGTGTCAGTCATGGTGGTGTACTTTTTTACTTTTTAGGTCTGGCTGTTCGAAGATTTAGCTAAACATAAAAAACCCTCAAGTAGTGGATGATAGTCTATTGTACTTTTCTTTATCTCAATCTGTTTTGGGCACGATTTCCTTTTCTTCGTCTTCTTCACTCTCCTTCAAAATCTAATCCCTTTTCTACTTCCATTTCCTGTTCTCTTCAAAAACTTTTGAAACAAATGTTAATTTTTTACACCTGGATCTTGTTGTTTACATCCTTTTATGGTAATTGACATGTGAAAGTCTTAGTTTTTATTTGGGATTATAAGGTACATTGGGAGGGTTAGTTTCGTTCTTTTAGTATGGTGATTTGATAATGGGAGGTGAAAGTATGAAGCTTTGCAACATTGTATGTTTTTTGTTGGGTTTTGTTACATTGTGTTATAGTTCTACGGATCCCAGTGACCTTAAGATCTTGTTAGATTTCCAGAATGGGTTGGAAAATCCAGAGCTTCTCAAATGGCCAGCCAAGGGTAACGATCCTTGTGGCCCTCCTTCATGGCCTCATGTTTTCTGTTCGGATGGCAGAGTCACACAAATTCAGGTCCAAAATATGGGTCTTAAAGGACCCCTCCCTCAAAATTTCAACCAGCTCTCAAAACTTTACAATATAGGGCTTCAAAGAAACAACTTCAATGGAAAACTACCCACCTTTAAAGGACTGTCTGAACTGGTATATGCTTTCTTGAATGGCAATAATTTTGACACTATCCCATCTGATTTCTTTGAGGGACTTAGTAGCATAGCGGTTTTGGCCTTGGATGGCAATAGTTTGAATGAGAGTACAGGATGGTCTCTGCCCAGTGAATTGGCAAGTTCTGTTCAGTTGACGAATTTTTCAGTGTCTTCATGCAATTTGGCTGGTCCATTGCCTGATTTTCTAGGCAGCATGCCATCTCTTAGTAATCTAGAACTTTCTTACAACAGATTGTCTGGTGAAATTCCTGCAAGTTTTGGGCAATCTTTGATGTCAATTTTGCTTCTGAATAATCAAGAAGGAGGGGGCATGAGTGGTTCAATTGATGTTATCGCAAACATGACATCATTGTCACAATTATGGCTTCATGGGAATTCTTTCTCTGGAACAATACCTGAGAAAATTGGAGATTTGTCTTTGTTGAGAGATCTTAATCTCAACGGAAACAAACTTGTCGGTTATATTCCTCAGAGCTTGGCAGATATGCAGCTGGAGAATTTGGACTTGAACAATAATCAGCTAATGGGTCCCGTGCCAGTGTTCAAGGCTGGTAAGGTTTCTTATGACTCCAATCCTCTTTGTCAATCTAAACCTGGAGTTGAATGCGCCCCAGAAGTTTCTGCACTTTTGGATTTTCTTAGTGGAGTGAATTATCCTTCAAATATTGCTTCTCAGTGGTCTGGTAATGATCCATGTCATGGGCCATGGTTGGGATTGAATTGTGATTCTAATTCAAAGGTTTCTGTTATAAATCTGCCTAGACGTAATCTTACTGGCACCCTTAATCCTTCAATTGCAAAATTAGATTCACTGGTTCAAATTGGACTTGGAGGAAACGATATAGAGGGCACAATTCCCAGCAATTTGACAAACTTGAAGTCTTTGAGATTGTTCGATGTCAGTGAAAACAATCTAGGTCCTCCTTTGCCCAAGTTTCGAAATAGCGTGAAGCTTGTTGTTGATGGAAATCCTCTTCTGGTTGGTGGGAATCAGAGTCAGCAATCCCCCTCCCCTGCTAGCAGCCTACCTCCTGTGAGTTTCACTCCACCAGAGAATTCTCCACCAGGCAGTGCACAGCCTTCACCATTCACTATGCCTTCTAGTCCGCCTTCTCCAACTTCAAGCTCACACGCTAATCGGTCTACTTCTACAAAAGTTCCAGCCCAAACTAAAAGAAAATTTGAAAGAACCAAACTAGTAATTGTGGGTGGAATTTTAGCCGGTTCATTGCTGGCTGTTGTGTTGATTGCTTTGTGTCTATATTCTTGCTTTAAGAAGAAAAAAGAAAATTCAAATCCTCCTTGTTCCATTGTGGTTCACCCTAGAGATCCATCTGATTCAGAAAATTTTGTCAAGATTGCAGTTTCCGACAACATCACTGGAAGCTTGTCCACTCAAACTGGAACTAGTTCTGTCAGTAATACAAGTAATCTGACTGAAAATTCCCGTGCAATTGAGGCTGGAAATGTTATTATATCTGTCCAAGTTCTTCGCAAGGTGACAGATAATTTTGCCCAAAAAAACCAGCTTGGCTCTGGTGGATTTGGAACTGTCTACAAGGGTGAATTGGAAGATGGGACAAAAATAGCTGTTAAGAGAATGGAGGCCGGAGTGGTGAGTGGTAAAGCTGTGGATGAATTTCAGGCTGAGATTGCTGTTCTTTCTAAAGTCCGGCATCGGCATCTGGTTTCTCTTCTTGGTTATTCTATCGAAGGCAATGAAAGACTTCTTGTCTACGAGTATTTGTCAGAAGGTGCTTTAAGCATGCATCTTTTCCATTGGAAGAAATTAAACTTGGAGCCTCTATCTTGGACAAGAAGGTTGAGTATTGCATTGGATGTGGCCCGGGGGATGGAATATCTTCACAGTCTGGCTCGACAAACATTTATTCACCGAGATCTCAAATCTTCCAACATTCTTCTAGGTGATGATTTCCGTGCCAAGGTTTCTGATTTCGGGTTGGTGAAACTTGCTCCAGACGGAGAGAAATCTGTTGTGACGAGACTTGCTGGAACCTTTGGCTACCTTGCACCTGAATATGCTGGTAAGTGTTTTCCAAATTCTTATTATGGGTATAGAACAAGGATTATTTAGAATTAGAAAGAAGCTAATTTAACTGAAACTAAGAAGTATTGCATGGTTCAGTAAGATTTTTATGGTTTTCCAGTTGTGCCTCATTTGTTCAAATAATATAAGTCTTGGTTAAAACATCTGCTGTGAAATGCCCATAACTACTACCTTTTGTCCCCTTTTAACTGTTTGGCTATGATGCAGTTACTGTCAAGCTTTTTTCCAATACATCACATTGGTAATTGATATCCTTCTTAGTGGAATGAGCTTATTCAACCCTGTTATCAATAAGAATGCGATAATGATGTTAATGATATGTAGAACAGAAACATGTAGTGCACATTAATCATATTCATAAAACATGTTTCCCTCCTTTTGTGTGCTCCAAACATTCTGCTGACTGATCTTTGTAAAACATTTCTACTTGTATTACCCTTTAAAATCTTTTTCTCATGATTTTTTGGAAGATATGATAGTTATGCAGTCATTTCTATTTTATCCTATTGTGATTGATAACTTTTGATATGCATCTTAAATCATCAAAAAGAACCCACGTGGAATCACATTAATATATGGATTTATCAAATAGTTATTTTTTACGGCTAAAAGTAAAAATGGTAAGTGCGTGTGATCTTTGTGTATCTTCCTTTAGTCCACACTGTAGAATTGCTTGAGAAATTTGCAGATCGTTGATATATAACATTTGTGGTGATTGGTGGGTTTTTTGGATTTAATTTCCAAGATAACACCAACAATTAGAAGGCTGAATTGACTGCTGCTCTTACTTCTTTGTTCTCACAGTTATGGGGAAGATAACAACCAAAGCTGATGTGTTCAGCTATGGAGTGGTGTTAATGGAACTTTTGACTGGGTTAACAGCCCTTGATGAGGAGCGCTCTGAGGAAAGCCGATACTTGGCTGAGTGGTTTTGGAAAATCAAATCAAGCAAAGAGAAGCTTATGGCTGCCATTGACCCTACTCTTAATGCCAGTGAAGAGATTTTTGAGAGCATCTACACCATAGCTGAATTGGCTGGGCATTGCACTTTGAGGGAACCAAACCACCGGCCTGATATGGGTCATGCAGTGAATGTGTTGGCACCCCTTGTTGAGAAATGGAAACCAATTAACAATGAATCCGAGGACTTTTCTGGCATCGACTACAGCCTTCCACTTCCAGAGATGTTAAAAGTTTGGCAGGATGGAGAAAGCACTGGGCGAAGTTATACCAGTCTTAATGACAGCAAGAGCAGTATTCCAGCAAGACCAGCTGGGTTTGCTGAGTCCTTCACATCTGCTGATGGTCGTTAAATGAAGGCAGCTCCTAAGCATTGGACAAGAGCTGTAAGTTCTATTAAGGTGGTGTCAGTTGCTCTATTTTATGCTACAGCGTAATAGCATCAAGCATTTTATTTAGGTTAGTGCACACAGTAAACACAAGTTTAAAAGCAACCACACAAAGACGTTCTGGGTTTGTTTCTTGAGCCCTTGTAACTGTAGATAGATAGATGTTATTTTCAGTTTTTCACTTTGGTATTCCTTAATACAGAATTTGCTTGTCATATGTTAATGTCTGTAAAGAATTGTTGTCGTTTGGAATTTTAAGTTACTCGATTCATGTCATTTCTGCCTCTTCTTGATTATTTTAGATCAGACACTGCATTAACATGTTAATTTCACTACCTAAATGCCTCCATTTGCAAGAAGAAATTCAAAAAACACCTTATAAGACGAATATTGGTGCTTGTTATCCACGAAACATGAGGGAGGTTCACATTGTGGCCAGTAACCCTTAATCAGGTGGCCATTGTTCGAAAAAACATCTCATGTGTCTTCGGCTACACATTTGGAAGTCCTTGTTATACTGTGGCTTGTCTGTGCACCAAGGTCAAATTTTGAACTGAATTGAGGAATTATGCTGTTGTGATAGCTGAGCAAATTCGGAAACCTGTAGCAGAGAGAGAGAGAGAGAGACAAACAGTCAAGTTTTGAATTCCTTGTGAATGTATGACATTTTAATCTCACTTTGTAATTTGAAATTAAACCTGTAAATATTTTTATTTTAGTTTTCATAGACGATCATTGAATGGAAATAATTTATACAAACACCCTATATATAATTATGACATTAAATGTTTTGAATAAAACGTTTCACCCAAACACCGACAGCCAGATTGGTGGTGGCTCAGGTGGATGGCATCTACCATTTGTGCAAAACATGTCAATCAAGACGAGGAGACCATTCATGGAATAAGTCCTCTCCTTTCAAACCAAATCGAGAAAGCTCTTTGAACTGAAGAATTCTAGAATTCCATCTGTTTTCTGGGTTTGGATTTTCAAAAAAGAAAATCTTTTATAACAATCATCTACGTTTGAAATGTGCATTTTTTTTTTGTATCCATTTCATATCAATAACTCGACACCTACCACCGATAAATAGTTTTAGACAAGTTTTTTGGGAAGCAGGCTTAAAAAGAAGGGGTTATATTCATGATAAATTATGAATGGAAAAATCCTTCACCGTGATAGAGGCCCGACAAATCCCTGAAAGATCACAATAGTTAATGCCTACAAAGGAATGGAGATAGGATTCTAGGAAACACACCTCAGATTGAGCTTACTTTTGATAAAAAATAGCTAAAATAACTATCGGCTCAACAATAATACTGGATTTTCCTTTGATGATTGCTACGATTACTTCACATCATTTGTTTTTAGAATATTTTTTATTACAAAATAAAATAAAATATTGGATATCTTCTACCATAATTGCTCCTTGATTTTATGGAGTGACTGGTGACTTGGTTGATGAGCTAGTGTGATGGTAGACTTAATCATTGCTTGGAGTAATTGGGCTTGACTAATGGTCTAGTAGGTTGAGGAGCTAGGTAACTCTCATGTTCATCTTAAAAAACAAGTCATGTATTGTTATAGAAGATCCTCCGATGCTTAAGTTTGGAAATGCAAAAGGAGAATACTGTATCAAGGCAAATGGTCAAGATGTGAAAGGGGTCAGGGCATTGGAAAGGTGTTACTAGGAGGTGGTGGCAATGATTAGGAGGGTGGTGATTTAAGAGGTGTTAATCATGAAATGGTAGTGATCAGTAGGCGATGGTGACCAGCAGGTGTTGACTTAGGAGGTGGTAATGACTTCGAGCAAGAGTAGTGAAAGTGGCTATATGGACTTTTGTGTGGTTTGCTTTGCTATTTTGTTTGGTGTTATTTTTCTTGTATCCACCTTAATGTACTTATCTCGTGGAAAGGGGAGAAAGGACATGTACATCATGGCGAGTGGAGAAAAACGAGTTGTTGGTTATTATATTATTGGTGGATAGTTTAGTGCCACCATTGGTTATGATACCACCATATGCTATTAGTGGAGAGATTGGTGATTGGTAAGTGCATATTAATGTAACACCCTGAAATTGACATCGCAAGATACTTTGAGCCTTAAACTCAATGAAAAACAAGGTATTTTTTTTTACCGTCAACTTCCATTACCAATCCTTTTAACACTACTAATATAATCTTAACTTCATCCTATTATATTTGATACATTCAAATCTTAATAAAATTTTGATAGTCTTATTTGTTTGCCTGCCTTTACAGTTCTTTGTTTTCACCTGAGAACACCTGCATAATCTCTAATCAAATGAATTCCCATTCATTCAAACATCAATGTCTACGCATTAGGGCCTCAGACCTTGCCATCATTAAATGCATTAGTAATACACATGTTATCATCCATAAAACCTAATAGACAATATACATTATAATACTTATTTATGAAGTACATTACACTTACTCAAAAGGGTTTTGAAATTACAATCCCATTACAATCTAGAGTTATTGGAATTAAAATATGAATGAATAATATTAACCCAAACCGAAACAATGATAGCATTATCCTTTACATACAACATCAGCCTAATAGCAGACCCAATCAATCAGTCTAAGTAATGCATCAGAAGTCTTTATGGAAACACAAGATGGATAAATAATTTATTATTTCAAAACTCAATAGAAATTACTATCCAAAGACTTAAAAATGATACCAAATAGTTCAAATTACAACATTTCATATATTTCTCATAGTATCAAACATACATGTCAACCTTAAACTTACATTTCATGCCTTAGCAAAATTCTCCTTTCTTTAAAATCTGATACTACATTGTCACCGTCATCTTGTCATCATAGATGAACCACTCTTGACCTACATATTGTATATTCATCCGAATACAACATTAAAAGTTAACTTCATATCCAAAAACAACGTACTTTACAAGAAGTCACCATGAGGTTTATTCCCTTAAATCATACCCCAAAGGTTTATTTCTTGCATAAACATATCCCATGGTATTGTCCCTATATAAAATGCTAAGTGAAGGATGAATCCTCATTTGGTGACCCTATTATGCACTCTCTAAAAAATCAAGCCTTACACCAGATGCCATCCTTCAATTCCACACAAATATGATAAATATTTTCTCTATTTTGATCCCTACATTAATCCTTTAACATTTTGTTCGACCTAATATGGTCTATGCCAATGCATTTTTAGTCATTCATATTTCAACAATACCTTGTGTATAACTAATTACATATATTTCAATAAACTTACTCATCACTCGGGTTGATAACCATATCACGCATGAAACTACAAACATGAAAGCCCATATTCTTACCTAATGGGGTTACCTTAATAGCTCTTAAATTTCTGATGCATACCGTTCCTGAATCAGTCTACACTCGTACACTTTTACGTTGTCATAACAACCACTATTCATCCATAATTACATTGTCCAAACAACCCTTATTCGCACACAATGCATGTTGTCCAAAACAAACACCCATCATGTAAACCCTGACAAAAAATATGGTTAAATTAATAATCACTAAATAAATTCTAGGAAGGGTGATTCATAAAGAAAGAATTTAATAGGCTTATGGGAGTAAAGTATGGTCCAAAAGAACATGAAAGCAATATACTAGAAACCTGAGAAGAAAAAAAAATTAAAAGTTGTGTGAGTAAAGAGATGCTTTCTTAGAAGATTAAATAAGCCTAATTAGGAAGGTAATTTGATAATGAGATGGATAAATAAACTTCTAAGCATGAAATGTGGCTTAAAAAAGAGGCATAGGAGTGATGTGTACATGTGGGAATATGAGAGGGGCAAAGAAAAGGCCATGTAAGATAAATAACTAAGGAACAAATAACAAAAACAACATTTAAAAGATAGCCCATCTTGAGAAGGCCAACATCTTAGAAAGAAGAAAAACCTTTCCTCTTTCATCTTCTCTTTAAATCTTTTTTACTAAAAAATCCTAGCATGCATCCCTATTGAGCTTAGAAAAAGAGAAAGAGAAGTAAATAAGCATCCGAGTTGAGCTTGTGGGTCTAAGTTATAGGAAGAAGACTCCATCATAAAGAGAGAGAGGGAGTAGAGGAACGAAGAAATTAGAGCTGAAAATCAAAGAAAAAAGGGTCATAGACTTACTCAAGTTAATTTGAAGACATTCTTAGTAAGTATTGATGTAAAGCCCCAAATTCTTAACCTAGGGTTCTTGAACAATATTGGGGAAATTGAGGAATTAAAACAAAGAAGTAAAGTATAAATTGAATAACTTAGAAACATGAGAAAATTATGAAGAAATTATGAAAGAAAAGTGGGTGTTTAGGGCCCTGATGTTTTGGCCAAGTGAGGATGTTCTAGGGGAAGGTTTTCTAAATGTGATTTCTATACATACATGTTAAAGATTGAGACTACTAAACATAGCTATGGTGAGTTCTTGATGAAATGGACAAGTAAAAGATATTTTTTATTTGAATTTCTTTAATCATGATGTGCTTTAATACATGACTATTTTTAACATATAATATGTTAGACCATGATATGTGAGCTTGAAGAACATGTTAAGTTAAGAGAGGAATTTAGGAAAAATATCTGGCAATGGAAGATGATGATTCAGTCAAAATGAAGAAAATTAAGGGGGGAGGACTTCCAAGTGCATAATTTTATATGTTCACAATATATTGACTATCTTTTCTTGAAATATGATGATTAGAATTAGATTTTATACATTTAGAAGTTTTAAATTTAATGGAGTTACTTAGTATTATGCAACATGTGTTGTGAGGATTAATATAAGGAAATTATAGGGTGTTTATGATTGAGTAGCATATTTGACAAATAAAATAATGTGGGAAGGAGAAGAAGACTTGTTGAAAATGGGGGTTTTAGTTTCAGCCATATTGAGAAAAAGTGAGGAAGACACTCTTTAAGAGTAGAACTAGAGTACTTATGTGTAATTTAGGCTATTATTCATAAATATGGTTTTTAATCCTAGAAGTCATCACTTGAGTAGTATAAATTTAATTGTACATAATGAAGTTGAATAATGAATAGAAAAGCTTCAAAATGATTTGACGATGTAAATTTGTGTATACTTGTTTGAAAAATGTTGAAATGAATATTAAGCAAATCCTATAATTCGGCCAACTAATGGAATTGTGGGAAAGAGGGACCTTTCATGATGTATTAAATTTTAAACATGCATGTAGGAAAAATGGATATAATTGGGTGAGTTAAGTTTACCTAGATAATATTGAATATAAAGAGAGTTGAAAACGATACAATAAATGAGGTATTATAGTTGATGTTATACTAACATGAATGCATGAAACATTTTCAAGAAAGTACCTAGATGGAGGGGTATAAGGGTTTCGGCCAAATATAAAATTTTAGAGAGAAAATATTTCAATAAGTACAAATGGGTATGGATGAATGAATTTGAAAATAAAAACATGATACTCCAAATAAAGTAAAGTTAATGGAGCATTAGTAGCATAAACTTGAGTATACGTAAAAATATCGTTAAATAATGAAAAACAAAGAGTGATGTAAATGTACTATTTGGTAATTACATGAATATGATGTAGAAATGGTCTAAAATGATATGTTGATATAAGATTTTATTGTGAACAAGGAGGAACATTGAGGAACAAATCATTAGTTGGTGGAGGTCATGCCACAAGAAGAGCAAGTATGATAAGGATCAGCCCAACACTAAACGTAATTATGCTAACGACCCATTGGAGGTGCCAATTGGGCCAATTACAAGAGTTAGGGCAAAGAAGCTTAAAGAAGCATAAAATGGGCTTCTTTAGAACATATGGAGCAAAATGAACCTAAAGGGGCTTGGGACATTTAAGAAGAATGAAGGACAACCTATAACTCATCTAATTCAGGTCCAAGAAGAGCCCAATTCATGTGGAATAAGGGGCTGATGAGTCCGACCCCAATCCAACCTTGTTAGGCTTTTTTTTCCTAATGCTACAAGGATAGAAAGTTAGCAATTTATTCTCCTAATTAAGTAAGGAAGTTGGCCAGATCTTATTCCTAAAGAGAGGATGATTATTTAATGTTTTTCCCAACTTAGGAAGGAAAGTAATTAAATCAGCAACAAAGAAGGAAATTTGTTTTCTTATTTATCCAAGTTAAACAAGGAAATCCAAGCTAATCAAGGACATCAAAGGGGGCAACAACATAAATTTTTCAAATCAGATTTCTCCTAGTTTATTTGGGACTTCTTAAGGGTGACAAATTTGATTCTAACATATTTAGGATGATAATTTTTGAATTTTTATTAATTTTATTAATTTTTTTCTTAGTCTTTGAGTTTTATTACTTATTTGGGTCAATTGTAAGTGGGCTTCATATAAGTCCACCTAAGGGGGTCCATTAGGGTTTCTTTAAGTCTAGAATCAGTATAAATAAAAGTACAACCAAACATGTAAGGTTACGCAATTTTCAAATCAATAAACTTCTTTGCTGCACTTATTATATGTTGGTAGGATAATCTCTCTTCCTTGGTTCTCTAAAGAACTGAAAATGACTTATTGAAGAACAACTGGCTTCATGGTGTCATCCTTATTCTCGTTCGCGAATCAATATTCATTGGGTGAGGGTTTTCTGTTTCCAAGTGCTGGTGCCTAGGTAGAAGATATTTTTGTGTCACACTCTTATCAAACCTAATTTACTTGGCTTTTCAGGAATTGGTGTCTTTGCGTGTGGATTGCGTGACCACATGATCACAAGATTTGCATCATTTGGTATCAGAGCTTGGCTCCATTAATCAGGTTATATCCTTCTGAAATTTTCATTTCTTGTTGATTCCGCAAAAATTCCTTAGTATCCAATTTCTTCTTCTCCTTTAATTTGTGGCATATAATTTTTTTTTGTTATTTCATTCTGTTACTGTTTAAAATATATTAGGAGCATCAAAAACAAAAAAAAAGGAGAAGAAAAAAAAATCATTCAAAAAGACGTTTATTGGTTTCTGCCGCAAAAACTAAACAAGGGAAAATTGGATCAAATTAACTCAGAATTAGTTCACATTTGATACTCTAATTACTGGGGTCCTAAACACACCACATATTAATTTTGGGGTCAATTTGATATCGTTTTCTTTGTTTTTTAATTTTAGATGTAATTAGGTCTGATTCATAATGTTTTTGCGTCAGTATATCAAACCTTATAGTAAATTGCTCAAACCTTATATTCTATCTGTTTGGGTTTATATCGCACTATATCTTAAATTTTAGCTTAATTAGACATCATTTACTTTAGGTTCCAGATTCAGACTTAACTCGTCATCAACAAGTCTATTTTGTGTCAACTTTTGAAATTCACTTTGTTTCTATTGTTTTCATTTCTTGCAGTATATTTTAAACATATCCAACATATTTGGGTGTTGTTTCATTATTTTGCATATTTCATTTATGTTTTTATTCGAGTCTTCAGTTTCGTTCATATTTAGAATAGATTCACTTGCTACTCGCGAGACTATCATCGCAGTTTTATTTTTGCTTGTTTTCTACTTTTTATTGCTTCTTGAGTCATACACACACACACACACACACACA
>Ga0325403_1005541_pt1 | contig 11917 bp, 7 predicted proteins | sample PopdelMetagenome_19_FD_205665 | JGI IMG/M metagenome (GOLD analysis project Ga0325403, IMG submission 205665) | Populus deltoides microbial communities from Bellville, Georgia, United States - Xylem-PdKOR-R4 | ecosystem: Host-associated > Plants > Phyllosphere > Stem > Wood/Secondary xylem...
GATTCCAAAGACGGCAGCCCATACCTTTGAAGTTTCACATGGGCCTCGATATTATATTAACAGCCGAATTAGCAGTTGTCATCTCCACTGGAAATACGTAAGAGCATCTTCAAGGGAAGGGGGAGACGCTGTCTTGAAAAGCTAAATTGAAGATACACTATTTTAAATACTATAAATATGGTTTTTTTTTTATTTTGTATATTCTAATGTAAAAAATTTATTTGAAAAGCTAATTGTAATAGATCAGGAGAGGTAAATATTTTATTTATTTTTAATAAATTTGATGTTGGTTTAATTTTTTGTTGGCCTTACTTTGTTAATTTTAGTTTTTTTTTAGAGATATATAAGAATAATATTTATGGGAGAAAAAAAGCATTTTGATATTTTATTTAACACTTCTTTTGAAACATATAAAACAAGCATGAAAAAAAAAAATTTAATTTTTAACTTTTCATTTAGCATACCTGTTAGAGTTGTTCCAAGAGTTAAATGTGGGTCTAAAACCAGGCCGGCAAGAGGCTCTTGACCTACAAATATACATCTTAAAATCTATAAAAAAAATCTAAATATAACTTTTTATTTGATTATTTTTTTATATTAATTTACCACTTTGAATGTAAATGAATTTGAAAAAAAATAATTTTCATATGTCTCTATGAAAATTAAAGCAGAGGAAAATTATCTAATTAGCTGTCAATTGCACATTTGGATTTAATTTGATAGATTTTGTATGGCCAAGCTTGTGATTGTTTAATACAAAACAACAACACAAGTATATGCTTGAATTGATAAAGATCTTGAATAGCAGTACGATCAAATTCAACATCGAAATTAACACTTTGAAAATTTTCGGAATATTACAAAAATTTGAGCAATCCATGTCTATCAAAAATCTATGAATACAAATAAAATTATGCTGAAAAACTTTCATCGGTATTTTGAAGTGGTATTTACTGACTGATTTTATTTTATTATTAATTCCGTCGGTATTTACTGACAGAAATAGTTCGTCGGTAAATACTGAGGGAGTTACAGTCCCATTAAAAGGAATTAAAAAAAAATCAAAAAGTACGATGATGTGTATTTTTTTGTGGATGCTTTTACCGATGAAATTACAATTGAATTTAAATAGGGAAAGCCGTACAGTGATGTGTCACTAGTATCGATAGAATTGCTGACCGATTGACAGACAAACATTCTGTCGGGAAAAATCCATCGATAATAGTTAATATATAGACTGGTTATCAACCCTCTCCTCTCCTATTTCTCCTTTTTCACCTCTGCAACTAAACAAAACCGCCTCCCACCCACATCACCCCCATCCTTTCTCGACTTTTCCAATAACATCATCAATTTTATTGCGGATTTTTCTTTTTAAGTAAGTAAATCTATTATTTTTTTTTAATTTAAAAACAAATTTGAAATGTCAATTTTTTTATTGCATATTTTTTGTAGTAAATGTATTTTGATTGTGTGTTTACTTGTTTTATTGTTTTTTTCTCAAACAAACTTGTTGTATGGATACATGATTTTGTACTTATTATGGTTTGTTTTAAATTTTATAAAATTGTATTTGTTTATAAATTCTTGAAACTTATGTCGAATTACCGACTTAGGTGTATTGTGATGATATAAGTAATGACTTGTTTAACGGGTTCGTTTTATATTTTGTCAATTTTATTGCCGAGTTGTAATTTTTGTAAATTAATGTGTACAAATTTATATTTACGTAGATAATTGATAATGAATTAAGAGAAATATGAAAGTAAGTTGATTATTTACTTAACATGGTTAATTAATACATATTGTTGTCATCATTATTTGATATATATAGGTTCAATAGAAGTCATGAATGATCGTTCATGGATGTACAAGGATTCACCTCAAGGATTATGTAAGATGAATTATTGTAATGAGATTTAGGATTTTATTAAATACGCAACATCAATTCTGAAAAATATTAATGCAAGCGATATTAGGTGTCCATGCAGGAGGTGTCAAAATAAAACATTTATTCATCCAAATGTTTTAACGATGCATCTTCTACACAAAGGGTTCATGGAGGAATACATATGTTAGTATGCACATGGAGAATCATTTGTTCCTCACGAGACCATGATAAAAAGGATGATTGGATCAACTTCTAGTACTAGCAACGTGCATTGAGTTGAAACTGACAAAAGTAATCCTTATAGGTTTATGGTTATGGATGTAATAAGAATAAATCAGGGTCATGTCAGTCAATATCGAATCATAGATGACGAACTTAATGCAGACGCGAATAAATTATTTTATCTTTTGAAAGATTTTGACGAATTATTATTGGATGACTGCACAAATCACAGTAAATTATCGGTCATTGCACGGGTGTTTACCATCAAGTCGGATTATGGGTTGAGTGAGGTTGGTTATGATATGAGTGAGAAGCATTTTACCTGAAGAAAATAGACTAAAAGAGAACTTACATGCTGCTAAGTTCATGATGAAACCCTTTGGTCTAGGATACCAAAAAATTAACATGTGTCCAAACTTCTGCATGCTGTACTACCTTGAAAATGCTGAGCTAATTGAGTGCAGGACATGTGGTCATTCCCGTTATAAACCCAAAACTAGTGGAGAAAGACTCTTGTAGCATATAAAAAACTTAGATACTTCCCAATCATACCTAGACTGCTGCAGCAAGTTGCAGACACAGCACATTGAGAGGCTTGAAATGAATATCATCAAGACAATATGCAAATTTGAGCTGATATTTTCTCCATCATTTTTTGACTTTATAGAGCATCTACCCATATATTTACTGTATGTGGCAAAAGTTGGAGGCCCGGTCCAGTATAGATAGATGTATTCATTTAAAAGTTTAGAAATTACACATGTAATGTAATTAAAAATGTATTTTCATTGTTTTTATTAATTGAAAACATTCATTTTATTCCATGTAGATACTTGTTCAACCTTAAGAAAAAAGGTAAAAAAACAAAGTGCATATTGAGACATCGATATGTAAGTCCTATATTGTTGAGGAGATCTCAACATTTATGTTGTACTATTTCGAGCCTTATTTGAGAACAAGAATCAATCGCGTACCAAGACATGACAATGACGGTGAAGTGCCTTCAATTGAAAACTTGTCAATATTCTCCAATTCTGAATGACCCACACCAAAAAATGCTATCAGATAAAGATATTTGTCTGAAATAGAATTCAAACAAGTATATAACTATGTGTTATTTAACTACGATGAACTGAGACCTTTTATTTAGTAAGTATACTACTTAAACTTTGTTATTAATGGACTATTTCTCTCATGTAATATCACAAACTCATACATTATTGAATACCTCATAGGCAACCTTGTTAATAATTATTATCTAATAACTCACAACTGACCGAATCTCAAATCTTTCAATTATAATATGAACAATTTGCGACATGGTTCAGAACACATGTAAGTACTATCACAAACTCATTATCTATCGGGATACTTAATTTCATTATAGAATTCTCGTTCACTATTCATTGTTATACTTGATGTGCCAGGTTTATAAAATAGAAAGAAATGCTAGCGCTACATTATCTTTAGTAAGTCTGGGTCCTAAAAGAAAAGTGAAGTGCCACAACAAGTATTTTGTTAATGGCTACGTGTTTTATACTGAAGAATATGGGTAAGCTAGAAAGACATATAATAGTGGGGTTTGTGTTAAAAGATCAACTTTTAGTGAGTTTGAAGTTGACTATTATGGAAAATTAGAAGAGGTAATCGAACTACAATATCATAGTGAGCATAATAGAGTTTTTTTTATTCAAAAGTTATTGTTATGACACCACTGACAGAGGAATCAGAGTAGATCCTCATCATGGTTTGATCAAAATTAACTCAAAAGCTAGACTTTGCAACATCAATGATGTCTTTGTTTTCGTTAAGCAATGCCAACAAGTTTATTACACATACACCCATTCCTTTAAAAAGGATCGTTCAAAAGTTAATTGGTTATCCATATTGAAAACCAAACTCAGGGGTCGTGTCGAGTTTGTTTAGGATGAGAACGATAACTCAAATGTCGGAGATGATGTCTTTCAAGTAAGTGAGTTGGTTGAACCAACTCACTTACTTGAAATGATAATATAAATGACAATATAATAGTAATTGATTAAATTCTTAACAAATAAGTATTTATTTTATAATTGTTATTTGAACTGGTGTTATTGTGTTACACGTGCAACTTTTAATTTAAGTATCTATAGGATGGATTGATAGGGAATGCGGATACAATCTATCATTTACTATGCAAAACATCAATGGAAACGCTAAAGGTTTGTATCCGTTAGTGTATTCCAGAGACGAGGGCAATTGTTCCCCTCCATCAGGCACTATTCATTGTGCAAACCACCGATAGAAACACTGATAGTTTGTGTCCGTCGGTGTATTCCAGAGGCGAGGGGAACTATTCCCCTCCCTCAGGTACTGTTCACTGTGCCAATCATCGATGGAAACACCGACAGTTTGTGTCCGTTGGTGTATTTTAAAGGCGAGGGGAATTGTTCCCCTCCCCAAGCACTGTTCACAATCAACAATACCGATGGAATACGAATTCCAATGCATTGTAAATTAATGCATCTCTAACTGTATACTGGTTACTTTTTTTACCATTGGAATCACGAACAAACCACAAAAAAATTGGAGGGTTTTTTGAAAATTTTAGTGCGAAATGAAAATTTCTAGGTGCATTTACCGAGGGAATCATCATCAAATTAATTAAAAATAATATTATTTAATATTTAATTGGGGATTTCCTTGGTAAAAACACAGTATAAAACCAGCAAGAGTACTAGAAGTTCATTTTTTTTTTCAATTCTCTCTATCTCTCATTACTTTCACTCTCTCAAACCTCTCCTAACTTAAGATCTTCAAGTATTTCCTCTCATGTAATCAACAGGTATATATGGTGAATATTTTGATTTTTTCCCCCTATTTTTCTTCATTTCTTTGGTTTATTAACAATGTATTTTTATTTTCTTGTATTAAATATAGATAAACTCTGAAATTAAGCACGCTATTAAGGTAAGCATTTTCCATTCTAGAAACTTATATTTGTTTTTCTATTTTTATTTTATTTTATTGTCTACATTGCAATAATGTTTTATTATGTTTGTTGAATTTTAATTGTGTTTGTTAAATTTGTAGTATAAATGTTAATTGAATATACAAGATTAAATTTTATTTTTTTCTATTTTATTGTCTACATTGCAATAATATTTTATTATTTTTTGAATTTTAATTGTTATTTTCAAATTTGTAGTATAAATGTTAGTTGAATATATAGGATTAAATTTAATTACAAAAAATTCTTGTCAATTTAGGATTAAAAACATTATCAAGTTGAAAATAAGATGAAATTGAATAATCAAAAATTGTTGGTAGAAATAAATTAAAATCAACTAGTTTGTGTCATATATTTTGTATATTTGCAGGATTGAAAATTCTAGGTAGTCTTCAGTATAGGGGAGGTGCTGCCGAATTTGTTTTTAAAAAATAAAAATTGATTATGCAAATATTCATAAAATTTGTGTAGATGCATGAGGAAAAATCAACTGTATGTTATGAGCACATGATCGTAGCTAGTTCTTCTAGCAACAATGATGACAACATGTCATTGGGTGCCAATCAAGAAGAGGTACCTACATCGACTCACGACGTTGCCTCTTCCAGTGTTATTCCACAACGTAGAGGCGGTGTCCCTTCACGGGGGGGATCCATTCACCTGCAAATACGAGGCCCATTGAAAGGACAATCTTTCAATGTAAGTTTGTTTTGTTTTGAGTTTGTTCGTGTTTAACAATTTATGAACAACTAATATTTCATTAATTTTATCGATTTTCAGGTTCATAAAAATTAAGCCCCCCTCGGGGTAATAACATCGGCGTTTAAATTGTCGATGGAGATTCCATTGTTTCAATGGAGTCAGGTTTCCAAACATCCTGATTGGAAACCTCATGTCGATGCATGGTTTTCTAGATTTCAGGTTAGTGTTAATTATCGTATTTTTTTATGTAAATCCCTTTAATTTATTTAGATTATTGATTTATTTTTTATAAATTTTTAATGCAAGGGTAAAGTTGAATGGGATAGAGAAAATGACGATGTTGTAAGGAAGGTTTGAGAGAATCACGCTGCAACTAGGTAATAACGAAAACAATACGATAATTATTTTTTATTTTAAATATTAAAATTTATTTTGTCAACTTATATAGAATACTTTTGTATCATATAGGTTGCATGATTTTTTATATGAAGTGCAAAAAAAGCTAAAAAATATACCAGAGAAAACGCTTTACCAGGCTGGAATGACGTGACAATTTGGAAGGATTTCATGCCGCCATACATCCTGGAGGATACATGTGTGGAATATATTCAGCACGTGACATCCGTGTGTTTCACACAACACTTGTAGTCCAGTACGAGGAACTAGAGTCGGCAAATTCATGACTCGGTTACCACACACACCGGCAGCTCCATTCCTTTCGTTTCGCATGTGAACCAGATGGTAATCACATCTATCTTTAATTAATTTGTTATTATTTATAAATATATTTAATTTGCAACATTTTTTTCTAAGAGGCTACAACTCTTGGACGTAAGCCGAACCCAATAGAGCTTTCTTGTGGAGACGCATGTGCGGAGTGAAAACCACCAAAAAGGGATGCAACAGTTCGTGGAAAACCGCGCTCAACACTTTGTGGTATGTTCATTCAACCATTTTCTATCGTAAGTTATTATTTTCTTGAATTGAATTGGATGATTTTGGTTTTTATTTCCAGAAGACATATAACAGTCGGTTGAGGGAAAGATATGTGGACGATCCTCTACCCACTTGGATTTCGATCCAAATTTCTAGATGGAGGCAAGATCATCTAGTGGACTCAATACAAATCAGGTGTATGAACTCTTCAACATTACGATCGAGAACTTGTGAACGACCCGTAGTGTCTCAACCGCTAGGAGTTTACAATTGGTATCAAATACCTAGTCTCGGAAGTTTGCCTTGCAACAACATACGACCCATCTCACTGAAAAATATGAACGACTCTCGACGGATTATGAACAACTCCGCTAAATGGTCATGGACATGAGATCACAGATGGGTGATACGTGTGCGCTCTTTTTTTGGCCGTATGGTCCTGGGAACGACTAGCCTCCTCATTCTCCTCCTCCAGCGCCGTCATTGTTATAGTTTAATTTTTATTTGAACATATAAATTTGTAATGAATATTTGGATTTTATATTATTCAAGTTTATTTTTATATATTTCAATTTTATACAATTTTATTTTTTTAATTATTTTATTTTTTTGTTCAAAAGATTGATTAAAAAAACATTTATTTTTTAATTATTACAGACGGATATACCAATAGACACAATCTGTTGGTATATTTCAAAGGTTAAGGGAACAATTTACTCCATATACCACTACAACACTGTTACATCACCGATGAAATTATTTTGTCGGTATTTGATAGAGGGTTTGAATATATTAGCAATAAATGCCACTACCAATCACCAACGGAACTACCGTCGGTGTATTAAAACAGGTAATTTTTTTACCGACAGAAATGACATTATCGACGAACGGTTTTCGTCTGTAAATCTGTCGGTAAATTTTTTACCGATGGATTGTTAGTGTAAATATCGACAAAAACTTTTGTCGGTAAAACTGATAATTCTGGTAATGTGCGTTATGACCATTGTTATTAAACCCGAACTAGCCAGATGGGTTGACCCAGTGGCTGGACCAATCCGGGTAAGGTGAAAGTTAAAAAACAGTCAAACTCGATCGACCCGTCGGGTCGACTTGTGATCCGGGCAATTCGGTAAAACCCGATAGAGACCTTTTTTAATGTGTTTTTTTTAGCCAGAGACCCCTTTTTTTATATATTTTTTAGTTGGTTATTAACTCTTTTCAAAGTTCATTATATAAATACTAGAAGAATGTTTTATTCTTTCAATATGTGATTTGAAACCCTTTAGTATATATATTGTATGTTTACAAGAAAAAATTTATTTTTTTAATGTGGGATTTGCAGCTCTTTAATATATATACTCTATGTTCACAAGAAAAAAGAGTTATATTTTTTCAATGTGGAATAAAAAACCTTTTTGATTTAAATATATCAACTTAAAGGATAACATAATATCTTTTCAATATGGTATAAAAAATCTTTTGAAATAATCTTTTAAATTTTATTATTTACAATATGTATAGCCTATATTCACATGGATTGTTTCTTATTTTTTTAATATAAATATTAAAACTTCAAATATTTTTTTTTTAATTTTTCCAGGTTGATTCGGGTTGACCCGGGTGAACTCGTGTATCCTAGGACTCGACTTCTTGGTCGGGTCAACCCCCAGATCAGATTTGATAACTATGATTAAGACTAGGAGATTATTATATTCTATGATGTTTGGGAGTACAATAGGTTTTTCTTTTAAATGATTTTAAAAAATACGTTTACTTTGAAAAATATTAATTTTATTATTTTTAATGTATTTTTAATAATTTTAATGTGCTGATATTAAAAAATATATATATATTTTTATATATTTTCAAATAAAGAATACAATGCATTGCATTACCAAAATAAAGAAGATGAGAACAAAAGATTAATTTTATATAAATCTCTATTTATCTATTCAAGGATTACAACATCAACTTTAATGTAAAATAATAAATTGTATTAATAATTTTTTTTTTATCAAGAGTTCTAACTTGGGCTTTGTTTGCTTGGTGAAAAGTGGTTTTCTGAAAATTAATTTCCAAACTTTTATGTATTTATTTGCCATTAAAAAAATTGGTCAATGAAAAACGCATTTTACAGTCAAAGAAAAATTTGGTTTGTTTTCCAGGAAAGTGTTTTCCTTTTATCTTGGGTGGAAAACATTTTCCAGAAGTTATGAAAAAAATTAGAAATATCATATTATTTGCTTATTATAACAAATTTGGTCCTTAAACTTTTGATTGCTATATATTTTGTTCTGAATCTTTTTTTTTTAATTTCACCCCTTAGAATTTAATTTAATTTGATTTTTATATTAACTTTGGTCCTCATTTTTATGATTGTTATTTTCTTTTCTCTTTTTTTAATTGAAATTTTTTATCTATCAAATTTGATCATCATTCTTTTGATTTTTATTTATTTTATTTGAAATAATTTATGAAATTATTATTATTATTATTTTAATTTCATCATCTTTTAATTTTTTTATATGTTAGATTTGATCTCCATTATTTTGATTGTTATTTATTTTATTTGAGATAATTTATGAAATTAGATTTTTTTTTCTCATTTTCATTTTCATTAAACTTTTTAATTTGTAAGATTTGTTCCTTATTATTTTAATAAACTGGAAAAAAAATATTAATAAGTTATTTTCCAGCTCATTTTCCATGATATAACCAAACACTGGAAAATATTTTTCAACTTATTTTCTATGACACTACCAAATATCAAAAAATAATTCACTTTCTAGAAATTGACTTTCCAAGAAAACCACTTTCTAAAATAAAAAAAAAAACTTTCCAGCAAATAAATGTTGTCTTAAAATGTTTGTTTCATGAAAAACCAATCATGTTCTCTGTGCTATAAGATGATATAATTTTAGAGTTATAAATATTATCATAAACGTATTTATATAGTATCAGTAATGGAGCCTGTCCACATAATTTGTAATAATTTTGAAAGAGAAAGCTACAAACTATGAATGAGACTTACGTTTGTAATTAATATATTTTTTTCATAGAAAAATACAATTTCTTTAATATTAATGATAATACATTACTATTAGAATTTTTATAATACTGGAATAAAGATTAAAAAAAGGTGAGAATTGAATCTAATTAAATGAAAATAAACAAGATAACTAAAATAATAATTATTAAAGCTTCGGGTAGCATTTCTTCTCTATTTAAGAACTTTTCAATGAGTTCATGGAGCCTTTCTCTTTTAAGTTGTCCACAAAGACTTTTTTCTATTCATGTCTGTGTATCTTTGCCGAGTAGAGCCACAATCATTTCGCTAAATTTTAATTTTTTAAAAAAATTAATTTTTTATATGTTTTTTTATTATTTAGATGTATTAATATCAAAGATAAATTTTATATAAAATATACATACATACATACATACATGCATGCATGCATGCATACATATATATATATATTATTTTAATATATTTTTATTAAAAATAAATTATACATTTTAAAAAATAATATCTTGAAAGCTGTTGCAACCACTTAATAATGGGAGAAAATGTTGCCCAACTAGGCCAAATGGATAGAAGAATCCATTAACTTCATCACTTGAAGCCTCTTCACAGTTTAAAACTTTTTTAGTTTTTTTTTTATTTTAAATTAATTTTTTTATATTTTTAGATTATTTTGATATATTGATGTCAAAAAACTTTTAAAAAATAAAAAAAATTTATTTTAATATATTTTTAAATAAAAAATATTTTAAAAAACAACCGCAATCACTGTAAACTCAATAAACAACAACTGGAAAATCGTGTGGTTTTTCAGGACTAGTTGATCAGATGAGAACAACTATGGTTTTAATTAAGAAGATTTCGTGACATATTTGAATCGTGCAATTAATAGAATTAGGTTATCGTTTCCCGCTGGACTGTCACACATCTTCTCATCTCTGGCAAAAATAATATTGACAGGATTTCTCAACGAGTGTGAAAATGGCTCCACCGCCTGCCTCGCACATATCACAAATCTTCTGAGACGTGTCAGTGGAAGACCAGCTTGTACATCTCTGTCTATATCTTATAGACACCATTAATTCCACATTAAATCGCCTCCTTTCTCTGCCCGGCTGCCTACGAGACTTGGGCACAATCCATCGACCCCATGCCCTCCACTTCCTTCTTAATTCACGCCAGCGACGCCAAGCATGTGTTATAGTTTTTGTCTCTCTCACGCTTTCCTACCTGACCAAGGTTCACACTCTATTTAATGCCCCTCCTCCTTTCCTAGTGCTCGATCTACCGAGCTCCCTTTTGGGACCCTCCCTGCTAGCTCACCCTCTCTCGTTCTCTCTCTCAAGGCCAGGCTAGATTGTACGTACGTAGTCACTATTAGCATGGAGAGCCAAAACAAGGCCAGTGTCCCTGTAATGGACGGGTATGAGAGGAGAGTAGTGGCGAGCCGAAGTGAAGGAGCAAGGACATGTGACTTGCTTCTACGAGTTTTAGCCTTGGTGCTGACTCTGGCTGCTGCTATAGTTCTTGGGGTAGACAAGCAGACCAAGGTTGTTCCGATTAAGATTGTGGATACCTTGCCAGCGATTAACCTTCCTGTCTCTGCAAAGTGGCATTACTTGTCTGCCTTTACGTAAGTTCTCTCTTCCAAGTTAATTATGAAATATATATATATTTGGTTTATGTGTTTTTAATTACCGTGACCTTGATTTATTATCTATTTTTGCTAACATGGAAGAACAAAATCCTCAACTTACAGAATCTCAGCGGTATGTTGGGATGCCATATAAAGTCTACAAAAATCACATATATAATAATAGATAAGAGATATAGATATTGTTTTGAAATGAAAAATAAAATAAAATCAATGTCCGTAGTGATGATTGAGTTTTAAAACTCGTGAATCGTATCATTAAATTAACTATTTTTTTATAGAATTAATCATGTTTTTTTTTTTATTATACTTGAATTAGCTCAAATCTTGAATTGACCTATCATGTTACATCTATCTATCAAACCGATCTAAATTTCTTGTCTCTCTAGAATTAATTTCCGAGCTCCGTCGTAGAGGACTCAATTGCATTATGATCGTTTGTCGAGTGAGATTTGCGTAAAACAGCCTGGATCTTGAGCAATTCAACTTGAGTTTCTTTAT
>Ga0325403_1005542_pt1 | contig 11917 bp, 5 predicted proteins | sample PopdelMetagenome_19_FD_205665 | JGI IMG/M metagenome (GOLD analysis project Ga0325403, IMG submission 205665) | Populus deltoides microbial communities from Bellville, Georgia, United States - Xylem-PdKOR-R4 | ecosystem: Host-associated > Plants > Phyllosphere > Stem > Wood/Secondary xylem...
AGAAAGATGTGAAAACATTGTCTTAGTTTATAGAATATGTTATAAGAAAATGACCACCATAGTCCCTAATTTAAGATCAATCCAGAGATATTAAGTTCAAATAAAGAAGAAACAATGTTATTTCTATATGATACTATCTAACAATGTGATTTCAAAAACTGTCCACTAGAATCAGGTCTCTTTATCATAATCTTAAACCTTAGTTGAAGTCATTCCCCGTAAAAAAAAACCTATACAACTTGAAAAGATAACCCAATTTATTGATGGGGACATTGAGATTAAATTCTTCTTTTTTAGAAAAATTGTTCTTAGTTTAGATGAAATCTCTTCACGACACTCCACTTCATTCATTCCTTTATAATAGGTTGAAAATGAACAATATAATTGGACTAAAACAATCTGGTGTACAAGTTAGCGAACCAAAATATAAGATCGACCTTGCTAGTATAATAACTTTTAAGTCAGACTTTGACCCATAACAAAAAACTATGTTCTTTCTTACAAGGTTTAACATGGGCTATAATATAACCACTCGTAAAAAGAGTTTTGCACTTCTGAACAAGCTTCTAGCTAAGATGTTAGAAGCACTGCAAAATGAATATAAGAAAGAATGGTTTCTAACTAGTATTAGTCAGCAAAAAATAAAAGTTTTATGTTTAGACCTTTCATGATAAATTTTTATATTTAAAATCACACTCAAACTTCTTTTATTGTTTAGAAGAAGGATTTATAAGAAGAGAAAAAGATTTTTCAAACTTCTCTAATTCTTCTACCTTTGCAGTTATTAAAGTGACTTATTAATTGTACATTGATACCTCGAAAGCTATTATCCAATCCATACACCTTTTAGAAACTTCTATTGTCCTAGAAAAAAAAATGATCATTATTGCTCCTTAAAAAAATGTTGTTAAGGATAAAATCCTTAATTAGATAGTTTAGAAAAATAATTATTCAAACCATTGTCTCCAATCTATTAGAAGACAAATTGATAGAATATAAGTATTGTTGAACCAAATAGAAAGCGAATCATAAAAAGGGAAAAACTTCCAAAACAAATGACTATGTTTTTTTTTTAAATCATGCACTCATTATTAAGAAATTCAACATCACATCTTCTTATAATGAAGATTTTTTTAATGAGTTAGTCACTAGGCTATAGAAACTAGAAGTTTCTAATCATAAAAGTATGACTGTAATAAATGTCTTTGAAAAAAATGATCAAATTGATCAACTTAAAAAAAATATTCTTATCAAAATAAAAGACAGAGACTATTTCAGTCCCTTTAGAGGTAGTTACTAAACATGATGTAGTTAATAAACATGACATAGTTAATACACTTGAGTATACCATCACCACTTATTTTATTAGCACTAATGCATTACAATTGGACAGGTCTTATAAGCAATTAATTAAATTTTATTGTCTAACTTTGTCTCATTTTAAATGGTAAAAAAATGTATTATTCTCAAAAGCTTTAACTAGAAAAGATTGTAATATTGATTATTGGAAAGAAAAGTTCTTACCGGAACTTTCCACTGTTTTCATTGATTAAATTCAAAATAGATTAAAAGGTCAATTTAGAGAAATTATTCTTTACTCATAGTTTACCTATGATAAATTTACAGCATAAGTAGTTAATAAATGAGTAGCTCTCTATAATGATATCAAGTTCAAAAGGCAGTTTGAAAAGTACAAGAAATATAATAAACATATTTTACAAGATTTTTATGAACAAATAGGCTACCCCTCTATGAAAGACCCTTGTAAGGAAAAGAAGAAAAAAAGAGAAAATATATTTCTTAAGAGACACAAAAAATATCCTTTTAAAATGAAATTTCCTAAAAAAAGGTCTAATAAGACCTCTAAGTAGTTAATAAATGAGTAGCTTTCTATAATGATATCAAATTTAAAAGGTTGTTTGAAAAGTACAAGAAATATAATAAGTACATTTTAGGGAATTTTTATGAACAAATAGGCTACCCCTTTTTAAAAGACCCTCATAAAGGGAAAAAAAAAAGGAAAAAAATATGTTTCTTATAAGAGACACAAAAAATATCCTTCTAAAATGAAGTTTTCTATATAAAAAAAAAGAGTCTAATAAAACCTTTAAGATTTTTTCTTCAGGAGTTAAGACTTCTAAAAAGACTGTTCCAGTTTGCTATATATGTTGCAAACCTAGATATTATCAAAATAAAACCTAAACCCTATGCGCGATTCTGATTAATGAATCAGAAGGTAAAGATTTAAGCCTCAAAATAATTTAGAGATTTGATCTGTCATATGATGAGTTGGATTCTAACAATTCTACTTCCTCTAAATCACAAACTTGTAAAAATGATTACGATTTTGATGGTTGCATCACTAAAAGCTTTTTTTGGTATGAGTATAAAAGTGCTTATAAATAAAGAAAGTTTTATGTTAGACTTTATAGATAGAATTCAAGACCCAAAATAAAAACAAGATCTCCTTGAAGCCTATCTCAAAATTATAAATCCTAAACATCATATTGCTAAGGCTTATCAAATATCAAACTACTTGCATCCATATCTATCATGTCAGAATAAATCTCACCCTTATACTTTTTGATGGAAAAAAAATATTTAACAGTATTGGGTTACCCTTATTTCTGCTATTAACTTAATCCACTTAGTTTTGTATGGGTTATGATGTGATTCTATTGACAATTTGAATTTATTTGTGGTGTGCTTATTAATAATATCTTCATAGCTTCCATTATCAATAATCAAATCATTAGTGCTTATATATTATTTGAATGCTTATGTGAAATATTCTTTTATGGAACATATATAAATGAAAATTATATACAAAGTCGAGGCATACATAAAAGTTAAGGTAAGTAGCTTTACTTAATATATATGAAAACATATTACTAGCATTTATATGTTATACAAGCTTTGTGATGATTTAGATAAGATTTAAAATAATAGAATCATTCAAGGAAATTATCAAAAAAAGCAAGGTATGGATGCATGAAGTGATGCAATCATGGTTTTCAATTTCAAACAAAAAACTTGACGCGATAACGACTTTCAACTTGAAAGATCAAAATCTTGTAAAGAGGATTTGCCAAATAACTTTCAATTTGTTTAGGAATCAGTTTATATACCTACAAAGCCTAAAAAAAACTAAAAGTCTAATCAGTCTAATACCTAAACCGGTCTAGTTAATTTTTCCAGAAAAGACTTAAGGACACAAAACAGAAGAATTGGTATAGTAAATTTAAAAAACAAGTCATTGTTTTGAGAAATAGTCTACTCTTTTTCTAGAAATTATAGAATTTTCCAAGCATCTTCAAAATAGTCTAACTTGCTTTGACAATAGTTTAATTGATTCTCCTGGATAGAAATATTTTGAAATGTGAGCCCAACGACTAGTTTGATCTTTTAGTCTTATAAATACCACTCTCTTCAGGAAAATGATTAAGATCATCCAATGAAAAAAATCTAGGAGTCTTTTTTTTTTAATTTTAATTTTATTATTAACTCTGCCTTCTTCTCCTTGTGAAAAAAATTATCACTCGTAATAGTATCTCAAGTCTTAATCATTGAAAAAAAAAAGTTAAAGACACAAAATAGGATTAAAAAATCATGAACCATTCATTGAAGAAGATACATGGATGTGATGCATGCCTTTTGCTAAGTTCAAAACAACTGAACTATACAAGACATTAACTTAGTTTTGCAGCTTCTTTGCCATCATCCACTTGATTCTGACGATTCACATCTAGACCATCACCACATTTAATCTCACATTCTTTTATACATTTTCCTAGATCAATTTAAAGCTTGCATTTTGGAAGACAGGGAGTAAAGCAGTCTGAAGCAGCCATTCTCGCATTACACAGAATCATCAACACTAGCATCAGGACCAGGAGAATGCTTGCCCAAATACCCTTACCCTCCATGCCGATCTCAATCAAAATTTATTTCCCTCAGCCTTTAAATCTTTGTAGTTAGGGCTCTTGAATCTGTGTACTCTATATATATATATATATATATATATATATATATATATATATATATATATATATATATATAGCGGAACGAGTGATTATATTTCAACGAATATGGACATAAATCTCACAAATCTCGATTTAAATGAAATGAAAAGGATTGAGTAATCATTATAGGCTGAATGAAGTCGTTAGGTATATCTCATCGAATATCGATATAAATGGAAGGCAATTTCACAGATTCTAAATCTCGATGTCAATGGAAGGAAATGGGATGTTTCCTGTATGATTAGCAATACAGTTAATATACTAGCAAACAGGAGAACAAACGGAGAAGGGAGCAGCTGTTGACACTCCCCAATATACTAGTCATTAAATTCTTATTAATGAAAAATTCTTATTGATAACTAATTACAAATATCTAAAAGAAATCCTAATAAAAGATGTAAAGAATATAAACTCTAAACAAAAATTTGTTAGATGAAAAAAAATTCTCTTTATATTTGATTTTGATATATAATATATTACAGGAGAAAATATTCGTCTTCCTGATTTTCTGATTAGAGAATTCTTACAGGAATCATAAACTAAAAGCAATTTAGAGGTCTTTAGAATTCAAAAGATCTCCAAATCCTTGGCATATTAAAGGATCACATGTAGTCTCTTCTAAAAAAAAAAGACTTTAAACTATCCAAAAAAGCTTATGAGCTAGCTCTTCCTCCTATCAGCAATAATAAAAATTTATACCCTTTCATTCCATAAAATGTTTCTAGCATTTTAAGATTGAAAGATCTTCGATTCCTTCTTTAACCTCACAAATGGTGGTAACATTGCTCTTATCAAAGCACTTTCTATCAGTATATGATAAGAAATGGGCTATCTATTACCAAGAGCTCTTATTAGAGACATGATCAATTTTTGTCAAATAGATTCCTAAAAGTAGAAAAGATTGGGCTTATTTTAAGCTTCTAATTAACGAAATTATTACTCATGATGAATAGGGCTCTAATCCCCATATCTTCATATTTCTTGCTAACTATCAGTTTTTACCTAAAACTTCAGTTACTTTGACTATATCAATGTCTAGAAAGGAGTCCTGACACATGATAACAATGTTGGTAAGCATAGTTGATTCATCCAGTTTCAGCTATCTCATAAATCTCAAATCTTTTCATAATAGTTTCAAAGCTAATACTATAAATGGGGAATCTTCCTGATCCAAATGTTAATTTCTATGAAATCTTATTTGGAGAAACATCTTAAGGCTAATAAGTCTATTTTAAAGCTGATTAGTTTTGTGAGCCATTTTCAGGTCCCTGGATAGTTAAATGGGATTATAAAGTCTCATATAAGGTTGAAGACTAGTTTGTCTTTACTCACACTACCTGAATCGTTATTAGGAGAACATTTATTAAATGGTGGGATAAATTCAATTTCTTAGATGATTTAGGTATTTTTCACATAGAACATCAATTCTCTCCACAAAGCTCAAGATCTCTAAACTTAAAAGAACTTTATAAAGACCCTCTCCTCATCTTCGAAGCAAGAGCTCAATAGATCTTTGTTTAAAGCCTTTAAAGAGATTAATGAGCATAGTTTGTACCAAGACTATTAAAGATCCTTTTGAAGATAATAATGACGTCATGAATGAGCTTAGCACCCACATCGCGCTTAATTGATGCCGATTAGACTTTTCAGATCTTATAAAGTTTGTTGTCACTTTGTTATAATTTTGATCACCAAAAAATATATGGGTCCTAAACATGTGACATAATCTTTTGCTTTTCTATAAGGTTGTTAGCCACTTGTTTAGGCCTTATTTTTTTTATATATAAATTCTTTAGCTAATTGTTTAGACCTTATCTTTTAGTTTAGTAGTTTTAATGTTGTTTGAATTTGAAGACCTATATAAAGACCTTTTTAGTTTGTAATGGGCCAATTGTTTAGACCTTATCTTTTAGTTTAGTAGTTTTAATGTTATTTGAATTTGGAAACCTATATAAAAACCTTTTTAGTTTGTAGTGTTAATGTTATTTTAATTTGGAGACCTATATAAAAACCTCTTTAGTTTGTAATGGGCATCAAAGAATTAAAAAATTATCTTTTCTCTTGTAACAAAAAAAAAAAATCTCTCTTAGATAAGTCTCCAACTTTTTCGGTCTGTAATTGAAATGTAAGTTAAACCTTTCCTTCTTTATTTTCGTTTTTTATACCTTAGTTTTCATCAGTTTAATATTTATTGATCTTGTTTTAGATTTTGAAGTGAAAATAATACCACCCGTAAAAATTCTCAATAATTTATCATTAATGTGTTTGTTTCGATACTTAATGGTAATCAACGAGAAACTTAAAATATAATTATTGTCCAAATTTATTATATTACTATTATATAATTATATTAATTATAGGAAGTAAATAACTTGTCTACCAACAAATGACTTAACATATTATATTAATTATTTTGGTATGAGATTAAAATCTTGGAGATATAAAATTAATTGTCCAAATTCATATCTTAACAAATAAATACATACTAATTATCTAAAATATTTTTTGTCTTAAGATATTTTTTACCACTATTTTTTAAAATATTTTTCAAAAAAAATTCAAATATTCCAAAAGAAATGTATTTTTGATAAAATTTGGCTATTTTCTAAACTTCATATATTTTTAACATTTTTGTAGATTTTATTTTTGGTTTTGAGAAGATAAAAATACAATTAGAAAGATCGGTTGTGAGCCAAGAAACAATAACCAAGAGCAGAGAATGAAACAAAAAGCGTGTTATAAAAATAAAAATCAAGAAAATTAAAAAGAGAAAGAAGGAAAAAAAATAGATATCCAAATTTTCATATCTTAATCCTATATTAGGATTTCTTCTAAAATTCTAACCAAACAAGCCCAAGTAAGGATGACCTTAAAATGTTTTGTATTAATACATCAATTTCCCTTCCTAATAGCGGGAATACCATTTAAATATGAAAAGATAAAAAGACCTTTCTAAAATAAGAAGCTAGCTCCTTCTTTCCAAAAAAAAAACAAAAAAGCTCCTTCTCGAGCCTTAAAAAAACCGACAGCCTAACTTCTCTAAAGGTAATTAAAGTAAAAAAAAAAACTCACTCTTTTGTAAAGCCTCGTTTGTTTGTTGAAAAATAATTTCCTTTTGAAAAGTGAATTATTTTCTGATATTTGGTAATGTAATGAAAAATAAGTTAGAAAACATTTTCCAGTGTTTGGTTATGTCATAGAAAATGAGCTGACTGGAAAATAACTTATTAATAATTTATTTTTCTCAAGTTTATTAAAATAATGAGAAACAAATCTTACAAATTAAAAATATGAATGAGAATGAAATTGAAAAACAAAATATAATTTCATAAATTATCTCAAATAAAATAAATAAAAATCAAAATAATAAAGATCAAATCTAAAAAATAAAAAATAATAAAAAATTAAAAAATTAAAATAATAATAATTAACATTTCATAAATTATTTCAAATAAAATAAATAACAATCAAAAGAACAAGGATCAAATTTGATAGATAAAAATTTCAATAAAAAAATGATAAGAAAAAAAACAAATAACAATTATAAAAATGAGGACCAAAGTTAATATAAAAATTAAATTTTAAGAGATGAAATTGAAAAATAAATATTCAAAACAAAATATATATAACAATCAAAAGTTTTAGGACCAAATTTAATATAATCAGCAAATAATATGACATTTTTAAATTTTTCACAACTTCCGGAAAGTGTTTTCCGTCCAAATTTTCTAGAAAAACACTTTCCTGGAAACCAAGTCAAATTTCCTTTGACCGGAAAATATTTTCCGTTAACCAACTTTCCTAATAATAAACAAACACAAGAAAGTTTGGAAAACAGTTTCTGAAAAATCACTTTCCGAGAAACAAACATAACCTACGTAAAAGAGATCATTCCAGATGAACAAGGAACCCAATGAATCATTACATTATTGTTTTTTTTTGCATTATTTTGGCTGACATTTTCCGGTGTAACTTTACTTCTTTTTATAATGGTCCAGATCCACTTCACTTCTTTCTATTTGGTCTGGATCGCAAGTATCCTTGATGGGCAGAACCTGAAACCTAAGCCTTGAAAAATAAGAAAAATAAGAATTGAACATTTAGTTGCCCCGGAATACCGAGATACACATTTTCTCCATCGCAGGGAGCATTTAATCAGGAATGTCCAAGCACCTAGAGGGGTAATGACCTCCAAAATTTTTTATTCAAGATATCAGATAGACATGAACAACTAGTGTCAACCAGTAGTTTGGTTCGTTGGACCATACAACTACAAGTCCCTTCCACTAGAAGAGCAAGCATGCCAGTCACATTCTGAAACAATCCTCTTCAACCAGAATTGAGGGAAAGATAAACCAACTCGAACATGGAAAGTAGGTACCAAAATATGATGTTTAATCCTGCAGCTAATCACTGTAGCAAAACGAAAAAAATAAAGACGATAGGGCTCACATTGTACCCTACTTCGCTTGAGGGTGTGACGATATGAAGTCAATGGCAAGACTGATGGAATTGATCTTGTCTGCTTCATTATCTGGGATCTCAAACTGAAACTCTTCTTCAAGGGCCATCACAATCTCCACACTGTCTAGACTATCTAACCCAAGATCATTCTGGAAATGGGCATTTGGTGTAACCTACAAAAGTGAAAAATAAATAACAACCAAAATCAGATCCACATAGAAGATGGTGTTATGAATCTACAAGTTCTTTAGCCCCCCTCCCTTTGTGGCAATGAAAGCAAGTATCCAATGAGAAATTACAAGTGAGATTCTTTAGGAAGAAATGTGGGAAAATACTATGTGCTAAGAATAGCCTTTACATTTCTTATTCAAATCTCAGTTCTGTATTCCACCATAAGGAAAAGGGGGTAAAATAATTACGAATATGAATGAAGCCTCTACAACAAAGCAATAAAAAAAACCATGCCAAAAACTCATTTATCCTGGCAACAAAATTCACCAACCTAACACACCAGTGGAAATGGGGTGAAATAGCTAAGGATAGGAAATCAAAACAGCGAGCCCATGTTTGTGCAGAAAAATATCTGGATAGAGTCTCCAACATAACTCAAATTCCTAAATTAGACATGCAACCTTCATGCACTACTACAAACTAACTCAGCAAATTCTAGGGCATCAAACATTCTATAAAGATTCACCACTTCCATTCAAAAAACAAAGTTCTAGTTGTAATGAATTAACATGAGAAATTGCTATGCCATCAAAACTTTTAACATAGCAACATCGTGGTTGACAATGATGATGTAGAAAATAATGCAATCCAAATCTCAGACCAGAGATCATTTGGTGCAAGAACCCAATCTATAAGCTGGAACCCATTGATAAATCAGGAATTTTCAAGGTATCAACACTTTGATTCTAAGAACATCATTATGACTGAGACTGAGTGATTATGAACAGCTGCACCACCATTCATGTAGCAGACTACTACTAGCGATTTTGATAATAAAAAGTGGCAAAGAGAGCAAGGACAGACCCACATCATGGTGCAAAAAACAAACTTAAAGGTAAGGACCAGTGGCAAGTAGTGATCCAACATTGTACTCCTTCGTTTTGGGCTAATATTCTTTATGTGATATTTGCAGATCAGTTTTCTTCTTGACAACAGACTGGTTGAAAAAAACTTATTATGACATAATTTTGAAGATTGAAGATCAGAAGACCCTACTACCTCAATGCAGAAAAGTACGTCAAACCTTAACATGCATTTAATCTAGAGTGTCAAAAATTCAGCCCAAGTCAGCATTGATTGCCTTGATTAACTCAAAGATTACACGAGTAATAAAATAAACATTCACATAAGAATAAAAGCACTATATCTGTCTTGGACAATCAAGATGTACTAATCTTCCAACACCATTTTAATGAAGCTTATAATTTCTCCATGAAGCTTTTGCTCTTCCGTAGCAAATACAGAACACAAAGCTCTACTGCACATTCGCATCAGATTGTCGACTTTGCAATGAACCATAAAATCAAAACAGCACAACAGAGAGTACTACAAGTCACAACACAAATAAATCAAACTGCCCTTTTGTTTGGTTCCTGAAAATATTGGATTAAGGACTTGAACGGTCCGAAAATCATAACCCTAAACCCATTTAGTTTACACTTGTTCATTTCTATTGAAATTGAAAACATATTAGTACCCATTTCACTCTCAGCTTCCAATCATAGCCCTAAACCCAAAAGAATAAAAAAATGAAGGACCAACACATCTAATCTATTATTCTTTAAAAAGTAGCTGGTATTAATCTGATAACTATTTAATAACATCATTTACCTTGGAAGGATCGACTTTCTGGAAGTTCTTGACAACATTGACGACTCGATCGGTGACCTCAGACTTGTCAAGGAAGGTGCCTCTAACTTCCTCGGAGAAACGGCGGCGTATGGAATTGAAGGAGAGACCGACGAGGCCGTTGTTGTTCGGGTTTCGCGTGGTAGGCATGGCCTGTACCTTCACTCTCAGGTACTTTAGCAAAGCTCCTCTCGCCGCCATTTTACTCCTTTTCTATTCTGTTCACTGCTACAAATTTCTCTCACACACACTCTTGCCTCTCTAATCAAATAAGCAAATATTTCAATCGGCTGCTTTCTTACGGTGTCGTATTTGTCGGAAGATAATTGTTTTTTCAGGGATTATCTATTTCTATTCTCTTCTCTTCTCTTCTCTTCTTTTTTTTTATAAAACAAAAATATTATATTAATTATCCGAAAATTTAAATCCTGATCGATGCCGTTTCCTATTTTTCCTTTTCTTTTATAAAATTATTCTTCTTTATTATTTATTATTTATTGGTTATGCTTTCTCAAACCTCTGTATATTTTAACTTTTATCTCACTAAAGAAATAGTTTGCAAATCAATTTTTTTTTATTTGGTTTAGTTTTTTTTGGTTTTTAACCTATTTAAGAGTTTTTTAAGATTAAAAATAAAATTATTGAGGTGCATTAAGTGCTTTTTTGTTGAAAAATAATTAAAAATAAGCTTTTAAATTAAAAAAATTGGATAATAATTTTCTAATCACAATTGATAAACTAGAATCTTTATTAGTAGATTATAGGTCTATTTAAGAGTATAATTGTTGTTGTTTTTTAAAATATTTTCATACTAAAATGTATTAAAATGATATTTTTTTATTTTTAAAAATTATTTTTAAAATTAGCATATCAAAACAATCCAAAATATATATAAAAAATAATATTTAGTAAAATAAAATTTAAACTTTTTAGAAATGCGAGTACAATCCTATTTTCAAATCGTCACTATATATTATTTACTACAATAAATAACATGTCATCACATCGCATTATTTATTTAATTTTAAAATAAAAAATAGATTAGTTAATGTTTTATCTATCCTATTAAATAAAAAAAAGTTTTATGTGCGAGTATGGCTTTGTAGGCCTAAGCCTAACATGTGTTTGAGCTTTTTTATATTGAAACAATTGCTCTCGCCAAACTTCCAAGCCCAAGCACCTTTTTTTTTTTTTTTATGTTAGTCCTTTTATATTTTTCTTGAATTTTAATTAAAATTCATTCTAAATAAAATAATTAAGATTATATTGAAAATATCATTCTATTAAATATCATTTTATTTTGCTAAGATTATAGCATTTGTTTTTTTATATTATCAATCATTTTGTTAATTACTAATATGAACTTAATATGCAAATTAAAAAAAAAAGTGATTAGGAATATTTAATAAGAAAATTTATTTTTTTAATTTTTCCTTAGATTAATTTTTTTCCCTATAATTTTATGTAAAAAATAAGATATTATTTTTATTTTTTTAATTAATACTTGTTTTTTAGATGATGATATGTCTTTTTATAGAAAAAACAAAACTTCTGATAAAAAAAATATTTTT
>Ga0325403_1005544_pt1 | contig 11917 bp, 5 predicted proteins | sample PopdelMetagenome_19_FD_205665 | JGI IMG/M metagenome (GOLD analysis project Ga0325403, IMG submission 205665) | Populus deltoides microbial communities from Bellville, Georgia, United States - Xylem-PdKOR-R4 | ecosystem: Host-associated > Plants > Phyllosphere > Stem > Wood/Secondary xylem...
CGACGGATAATATCCGTCGATGATTCACAGAGAGTTGCCAAACAATTACCAGCCATGCCATAATTACCGACGAACATATTCCGTTGGTGATTACATACAAACGGCTTCACCGACGGATCATATCCGTTGGTATTTCACAGAGAGTTGCCACAAAATTACCACCGATGCCATAATTACCGACGGATAAGCTGTCGGTAATTACCGTTGAAATTTCAGACGGATTTAGTCCATCGATAATGTTCCCGCGGGAAAAAAAATTTTGGTGCGCGCATATCCGTTTGTAAGACCGTCGGTGTTCCGTTGGTAATTATTTCACCAACGACCTTCATTCCTAACACCGACGAAATCAGTCCGTCGGTAAAACTGTTTAATGGTGTGTGTGTATATATATATATATATAAAGCAATCATTTTAAAATCTAATTAATAAGACAGTTGACTCTTACTGAATATTTCACTGCAGGAATTCGAGTGGTACACCAGACAAGTACAAGTGTTGAAGGAAAATGTGAAGGACATGCTGATGGCATCCAAAAAGGATCCAGTGGAACATATTGAATTCATTAATCAGTTATGTCGGCTTGGTGTTTGACGACGAGATTGAAAACAGCCTTAAAGAAATTTTTGCTGACCTTCCTAATCTTCTTGAGAAGCGTGACTTTGATCTCTACACCGTGTCACTTTATAGCCTTTCAAACCTTAATTAACATCTCCAAAACTAATTCTGACACTATGAGAGCATTAATTAATTTCAGAGGAAAAATTAAATCTTAACATCTCAAGAATTAATTCTGCTAAATCTTTCTTTCATTTACAAGAAGTAATAGCTCAAAGGGACATCCACAAGGTTCCACGTGCTAAATCAAAAACAATAGACTTCCTTATCTTCACCCTTTAATTTTTACAATTGTTTTTACAATTGAATCCGAAAAAATAAAAACTTAATTATTATCCTTTTGGTATCATCAAATGTTTCCTTATCTGTTTCCAGTAAATAACCTTTTAATATTATGAGAAAACAAAGCTTCTGCTACGTCCATGTTTTATTTTAACCCTTTGTAACCCACATGGCAGTGGTGTAGGTTTAAGAAATAACATGACACACAGACCATGGTTGAATGAATTATTTGTAAAATATCTTCATTTTATTTTATTAATAAAAAAAATGACAGCAATGTGCGATACAGCTAAACCAAGAATTGACTTAGATTTCTAATTATAATATAATTATGGTTATAATTATAATATATTTTATATTTTATAATATAATAAAATATATAACTAAAAATTGTAAAATAATTTATATTTTATAGAAATGAATCAATTGTAAAATAAAACTTTTTCCCTGTGAAACTTTCTAAAATTACCGACAGTAGCTAATAAACCATTTGTTAGCTTTGTACTTTGTTTTTTTTGTGCTCAATGTTAATGTTATCTCATTTATAATAGTTTTCATCATGATTCCATCGGGTAACGCAATACAGGGCTCAGCTATGCTAAAGGCAAGAACATGTAGTTGTTTGCTACTTATACCATTGAAGGTGATTACTATCAAATCAGCGAATTCTATGCATTTTTTTTATATAATCTAAAAAATTAATTTTATGTCTTTATATATTTTTCTAACCTAGCTATCATGCCTTCTCCCATTATCATTTAGCTTATTTTCAAATAATTTTAATCAATTAACTTCCTTTTACTCCTAGAAAAACCAAACTTCACTAGCACTGTTGCCTCCTTTTGGTATTTCCACCCAGAAATTCCTGAGGTTTTTCCATATAAGCATCAGTAAGCTAGCTCTTTATCTTCTCTTTTATCTCGCTTATGTTCTTAAATTATTTATCTCACTTCTAAACATTTTATTAGGTTTAAAGTTGATTGTATTGTGACTGATGGTAATGATGTTGCAACATTTCTAATAATGGGAAAAGCTGCTGAAAACTTCTTTGGCTCCTCTGCCCACTGCTATCTCCATGACAAGAGGGTTTATTGATTGCATCCCACCTCCCATGATTGAAAAATTAAACAAGGACAAGATTTTCCAGCTGAGATTTGGAGTTTTTCGCTCAGTTGTCAACCATTGTGACATCATTGTTATTAATATCTTTGACGATATTGTAACTACTGAAGCTCAACACCTGCCTGTTGAACCAGAGCTGCATATTGTTGATATTCCTCTTAATGATCAAGCAGCTTCATCATCCTCTAAAGTTGCCTCTCCATTGGACCCAACAACACCATCACCTGTTCCACCGTCTAAAACTAATGCTAATTTCTCACAACAGCCACTAGTGTCCCCAAGACAACCATATATGGTTGGTCTTTTGCCATCACAAATCAAAAGACAGCTGCTGTTTGAAGATTAAACGCCTAATGAAAGGTGACAGGCTGCTTCTTCCTCTCATTTAAAAGTTGCTTTTCAATTTCAGCAATGTCAGTTGTTTCTTTTTGTTTGATGAGTAGCAGATACATAACTTATTAATTTATTTTGGATTCACAGCTCTACAATAGCTGCTGCATATGATCCTCGAGGTGGATTTGCATCACTTGACCGTGATACATCAGCCATCATTGAGGCAAATGATCCACCAAGCAAACGCTAATGCCCTTAGCTTACACGCAGCGTTTAAATAAAACCACTGCAGCGCCAGTCTTGTTTTTCATTTCTGTTAGTTGTTACTATTGCGAAAGATTCGTGTAACTAAGCTAACAAATTCTCTAGAATCTACTCCCTACTATTATATTTGTAACAACTTATGGAACAGAAGGAGAATATAGAATGCAATACAATTATCGTGTTTTCTCCTCTGTTCCCTCTTCTCTTTCTCTTGTCTTCTTCCCACCATCCCTCTGTTATTCTACGTACTCTTTATGTTAGTTGGGAAGGCCACTGCCACCCTAGCTCATCAATTGGATTCTATTCTAATTGGTTCTCTCAAGAATCAACTTGCAACAGATTCCTACAAGCTGCGGGCAAATCTTCAGTGTTTCGACAGGCAACCTCATGAGCAAAAGAAAGACAATCTGCGACCACTCCAAGCTTCTCGTTGCTCCCCTGTTCCGATTAGAAACAGAGATTCAAGAAGCTATGCCACTGTCCTGAAACCATCATCTCGTTGTTCATCATTAGGCACTGGCTGGGACGACACTGCTTCCTCACTACAATTGTTTCGCAATGGAGGTCCACACAAGTTTCCTGTGGTTACCTGACAAGTTACAAAAGTCAATTACAGAATTATTTTTCCAAACAACCGTCATACTGGTGGTCTTCCATAATCTTTTTCCAAACAACCCTTATATTGTTTGATGAATTATTTTCTTTATTCCCATTCAAATGTTTTCATACATGAATACTGTAGAGTATATATTGCAGTGAGAGATAAGGTTAACTCATTGCATTTTCATAAATTGAAAGGATTTCTCTTCTTTTCTTTGTCAATTACAGCACATGCATAGAGGTGTTCATACTCAAAGTAAATGCTATTGTAATGTTTTCATAGAGACTCCCCTGTTTTGCAACTAATTCACTTATATATCTTGGAACATAGCCTTAAATGAAGGGTTCTTCCAGTTCAAGAAAATTAACCATGAAGCTCGTAGCTAGAATTTTTAGACAGAAGGGTGGCCAAGTAAATTCCTATACTCTGTAGCTCTAGAGGAAGTAAAAATAGATGTCTATGTATTTTGATGTCGTAAATTCCTATACTCTGTAGCTCTAGAGGAAGTAAAAATAGATGTCTATGTATTTTGATGTCGTATATTACTTGATCGACACTTGCTTATGTCATTATTTGTTTTTACTTTTTGCTAATGATTCCACACATTTCTTGTATTGGTGTGGTTTGTGAGTTCAAGGTTCTTAAAACTGAAACGTAATGGTTTACATGTGCAGAATGGAGACATTAAAGACACATCTTTCGTTTTCTTTCATCAAGCAGTTTATAAAACATTCTTCCAAAAATTATATACCATGCATTAACAAAAATTGCATATAAGCAAATCAATCTAAACATAGCCATTGTTTGATCTTTTATGTTAAAGAATAAGGACGAGGATGCAAAGTTGTTAAAAGAAAACGGATGATTAGTTTTCCCTGTTTTTCAGCTATAGTCAGTTATGCATTCTTTTCCTTTATAACAACTTAGTTAACCATGCTGCTGGTGTGGGAATAATTTCCTTTTGCATGGGAAAGGCTGACTCATCAGCCTTGATACGTGTATATATATTCCTTATATTTCTTCATTGTAAAGTGAATAAGACAATCAGAATAATAAAACTGCATTAGAAAGTTAGCAGCCAAAATGTCTTTGTTCTCTGTTTCTTTCTTTTCTTTTGGTTTTCAGCCTCTGCAACCCTCAGCATTTCTTTCATGGTATCAGAGCTTCGGTCATTTAACTAAAAATGGAAAAAGATGCTGAAAATCAACAAACACCACCATTTACTGCAAATTCAACCTCACGTTTCCATAACCTCACTGACCCAAACAATCCATACCGACTTGATCATGGTTACACGTCAGTTCTTGGTTTGGTGACTGATCTCTTAACCACAGAAAACTATGTTACTTGGGCAAGAGCCATGAAGAGGGCCCTTAGAGCCAAGAACAAACTTGGTTTTGTTGATGGCAGTATCACAAAACCTTCAGATCCCAACGATCCTCTTCTAGAAGCATGGGAAAGATGCAACGACATGATTGTTTTATGGATTCACAACTCTGTAAGTTCTTCAGTAAAGTCTTCTTTCATCCTGGTTGACAATGCCTATGATATTTGGAATGAGCTTTGTGAGAGACTTACCCAGCAAAATGGTCTACGAATATTTCAACTAATATGGGCTCTAGCCAACTTAACTCAGGGAAATGATTTAGTCAGTGTTTATTATGAAAAGCTGAAAACAATTTGGGATGAGTTAACCTTACATTGTCCCTTGCCAGAGTGTTCTTATGGACAGATGAAGATGCTGATTGATCGATACCAACAAGATTGTGTAATTCAGTTTCTCATGGGTCTAAATGAAACATATTCCAATGTAAGGGATCAGATCTTGCTAATGGATCCCATACCACAAGTCAGTAAAGTTTTTTCTCTTATTCAGCAGCAGGAGAAACAACACCAGATGTTATCTCATGCATCTACTCTTGAATCAATGGCTTTTCATGCCAAAAACACATCCACAACCTTCAGGTCATTTAACAGACCCTACTGTCCACACTGCAAGATTCAAGGGCATCTCTTAGAAGATTGTTTTAAAGCAGGAAATGCCACACCACCTACTTACAGCCACTGTCACATGAGTGGTCATCTGGCAGAGAAATGTTACAAGTTAGTGGGGTATCCTCTTGGCCATAAATTGCATAACAAGGGAAGACGACCAAATATACATGCTAGACAATCCAACGTCATTGTAGCTGAAGATTTTTCCAAGAATCAAGTTGACAAGATGAATTTAATTTCAAATCAGTATCAGAAAATCTTGCAGTTGCTTCATGAGAAACAAAATCCAGCAGACACTCATCCTCCAATGGCTAACTTCACGAGTCTACCATCAATGTCTGGTATCACAACTTGCCTCTCTACTTACTCTCATAAATCTTTTGATATTAATAATGTCCCTTGGATCATAGACACAGGAGCTACAGATCATATGATCTGCAGCACCGTTTTTTTCACAACAATAACAGTCACTGTGTCTTATAATGTTAAACTTCCAAATGGTTAAGAGGTTCCAGTCACACACATAGGCACTGTCAAACTCTCCACATTAATTACTCTTGAGAATGTTTTGTGTGTTCCTTCATTTACTTTCAACCTTCTTTCGGCTCCTACATTAACCAAAAATGTCTCTTGTTGCTTTGTTTTCCTATCCACTGCTTGTTTCCTGCAGGACCTCATGTCATGGACAATGATTGGATTTGGTGAAATGAAGAATCGTCTCTACCACCTTAAGCATGTTGAAGTATCTCCAGATGCCTTGATGTGTACACTATCCAAGTATTTTGACATTCATCGTTTGCATTCTGTTTGTGCCACAAATACCAATCATCTTTTTGACTTATGGCATTATTGCCTAGGCCATATTTCCAATTCCAGATTACAATTGATTAGAGATCCTGTTGTAATCCAAACCACACGTTCTACTATTAATGAAGTTCCTTGTTCAATTTGTCCTTTGGCAAGGCAGCATAGACTCCCTTTTAATCAAAGCCTACACAAATCTTCTTTCAATTTTGAACTTATACACTGTGATCTATGGGGGCCATGTTCTGTTGCAACTTATGATGGGAGTAGATACTTCTTGACCCTTGTTGATGACTTGTCTCGTAGCACCTGGGTATATTTGCTTAGATATAAATCAGACACACAAAAATTCATAGAATCATTTTGCAACCTTATTCACACTCAATTTGGAGCTAAGATTAAGTATCTAAAAAGTGATAATGGAGCCGAATTTCACATACAAGACTTCTTCCATAAAAATGGCATCATTCATCAAAGAACCTGTGTAGAAACCCCCCAATAGAATGGAATAGTTGAGAGAAAACATCAATACATCTTAAATGTTGCTAGAGCTCTTAGATTCCAAGCTAGTTTACCTCTTGAGTTCTGGAATGATTGTGTCCTCACTGCCACCTATATTATCAACCGCATTCCTACCCCTATATTACACAACAGAACACCTTATGAAAGCTATTTTTCACACTCATCCCACATATCATCACCTGCGAGTCTTTGGATGCCTTTGTTTTGCAACTACCATAGGTCAGGGCAGAAAGAAATTTGATTCTCGAGCAAGAAAGTGTGCCTTTCTTGGTTATCCTTTTGGAGTAAAAGGCTATAAGTTGGTAGATTTAGAAACACATGAAATCCTTTTGTCTAGAGATGTGATATTCCACGAACAAATTTTCCCTTTTAAACTGCCTGTACCAGAACCTCTTCTCATACACTACTTCCTCTAGCCCAGCCTCAACCATCTGATACTCGCTCTTCTTCTACTATAGAACCTTTACCAAATCACATACCTGACACTCCTTTTTCACATACCACTTCCACCAACTTATCTTCAGAAGTGAATATTTCTCCTGACACTCAAGACATATATATTTAGCTTGACTCACAACCTTCAGATTTTGTTTCTTCTTCACCTCACATATCACAAACTCCTACCCCTCCTCTTCATGTTCGCAAATCTGCTAGGATGAAACAGGCTCCCAAATACTTACAGGATTTTCATTGTCAACTGGCTTCCTTCAATTCATCCAATCCAATCCAAGACACAACAGCTGAGGCTCCTTCAGGTAACGCAGTTCATTTGAGTAACTACCTTTCATACAATAAATTCTCCTTACCCTTTCAAGTTTTCTCTGCTTCCATTTCTTCTCACACCGAACCATAAACATATGCTCAAGCTGTTATTGACCCCCATTGGTGCATGGCCATGAAGGATGAATTGAAAGCTTTGGAGGCTAACCAGACATGGATCATGATTGATCTGCCTGCTGGAAAGAGACCTATTGCCTGCAAATATGTCTATAAGATAAAGTACAATTCTGATGGCAGCATTGAAAGATATAAGGCAAGGTTGGTGACCAAGGGTTACACCCAAGAAGAAGGTATTGACTATCACGAAACTTTCTCTCATGTTGCTAAGCTTGTTACAGTGCGTTGTCTCTTGGCCATAGCTGCTGTGAAAGGTTGGGGCCTGTATCAGTTTGATGTCAAAAATGCTTTTCTTCATGGAGACTTACAGGAAGAAATATACATGAAACGTCCTCCTGGATACACCCAAGGTCAATCTCATCAAGTTTGCAGACTACTTAAGAGTCTTTACGGGTTAAAACAGGCCTCACGACAATGGTACTCTAAATTCTCTACCTCTTTACTTCAGTTCGGTTTTTATCAGTCCAAAGCAGATTATAGTTTGTTCATCAAGCAAGACAATCGATCGTTCACAGCACTATTCGTCTATGTTGATGATATTATCGTAGCCAGTGACTCTCCTGCTGTTGTCAAAGATATTAAAGTATTTCTCAACAATCAATTCAAAATCAAAGATTTGGGACAATTGAGGTATTTTCTAGGACTTGAAATTGCCAGAACATCACAAGGAATATAGATTTGTCAGAGGAAATATGCTTTAGATATTCTAGCTACCTTTGACGTTCTCGGGTCTTGACCTTCTAAGCTCCCTATGGATCAAAACTTAAAGCTCAGTAAAGAGGAGGACACCCCTCTATCTGATTCTACTTACTACTGGCAGCTTGTTGGAAAACTTTTATACTTGACCATAACAAGGCCAGACATTTCTTATAGTGTCCAAATTCTCAGTCAATTCATGGATCATCCCACTGATTTTCACTTATCTGCAGCTTTCAAGATCCTGAAATACATCAAAGGAGCTCCAGGGCAGGGTCTTTTCTTTTCTTCTAAGCATAACCTGGACATCACGCCATATTGTGATTCAGACTGGGCATCCTGTCCTGACACCAGACGTTCTGTTTCTGGTTTCTGCATATTCCTTGGTTCATCCTTAATCTCTTGGAAATCAAAGAAGCAATCAGTGGTCTCCCGTTCATCAGCAGAAGTTGAGTATCGTGCCATGGCCATCACTAGCTTAGAAATTACTTGGTTGAGTTTTCTTCTAACAGATCTTCGCATAAATCATCCTCATCCCGCTGTGTTATACTATGACAACAAAGCTGCCCTACACATTGCTTCGAATCCTATTTTCCATGAAAGAACCAAGCATATTGAATTAGATTGTCACCTTATTCATGACAAAATCCAAGCCGGTGTCTTATCGACTGCATATGTTTCTACAAAGTGTCAACTAGCAGATGTTTTCACAAAAGCATTACCTGCCTATCTATTATCTTCTCATATGTCCAAGATGGGCATTGTCAACTACTATGCTCCATCTTGCGGGGGGATGTTAAAGAATAAGGACGAGGATGCAAAGTTGTTAAAAGAAAACGGATGATTAGTTTTCCCTGTTTTTCAGCTATAGTCAGTTATGCATTCTTTTCCTTTATAACAACTTAGTTAACCATGCTGCTGGTGTGGGAATAATTTCCTTTTGCATGGGAAAGGCTGACTCATCAGCCTTGATACGTGTATATATATTCCTTCTGTTTCTTCATTGTAAAGTGAATGAGACAATCAGAATAATAAAACTGCATTGGAAAGTTAGCAGCCAAAACGTCTTTGTTCTCTGTTTCTTTCTTTTCTTTTGGTTTTCAGCCTCTGCAACCCTCAGCATTTCTTTCATTTTATATATATATAGAATGTAATACATTTAGTAGATGAAAAATGCATAATTCAGAAAAATATCTATTCTATTTAAAAATAATAGTGTATGAAAATTTATGTACTTTCTTTGCTTAAATAGCCGAGGTCTGAAATCTTAGCTCAAAAAACCTATTCGCAAGCATATTATGTTAATTGCATGCTATCTTATAAACTGATCATACCTCTTAGAACATTCAGAATTCTATTATGCTTTTTGGGTTGTAAACTAGTCTCATTTACCTTTTCATCCATATATATAATTTAGATAGCAATTCCTTTTATATAATTTATAATAATCCCCGAAATCATTCTTTACTATTATCATCATAGCTATTTCTATAAAAACTGGATTAATGCACCGTTTATGGTATTAAAAACCAGAGAGAACAAGCTTTTTCTATGTATAAAATTTGGGTAAAAAACTGTATCTATTCAAATTCTCTTTTGGATCAAACAGTAGCCCCTATAAAATACTTAAACTAACAACTTCTAACTTTGCTTAACCTAATACTTTTATACCATTAAACAACCACTAAGCAATCATATTTTCATGATCTATATCACTAAGTAATTATATTTTCATAACATATTTAATTAATCCAAAACCTTTCTAAATATAATTTTTTTTTAATCTCGAAATCAAGAAAACATAATGTTACATCACTACAACATTTAACAGTTTTACCAACGAAATTTTTCCGTCAGCATAAGATTACCATTCCGTTGGTGAAAATTTTATCAACTAATTCACCGATAGAATACATCCGTCGGAATAACGTTTGTCGGTAATTCAATATTATGTTGCTAATTCTTTCTGTAAAAAAAAACCGATGGTTTTACAGACGGAAAATGCGCGCCAAAAAACAATTCCCGCTAGAAATATGTCGACGGAATAATTCTGTCAGTATATTTCCATCGATGATAGTGGCATAAGCAGTAATTTTTTCCAAACTGATCTCTGGAATATACCGACGGAATAAAGACGTCAGTAATTGTGGCATATGCAGTAAATATTTTACAACTCTCTGGAAAATACCGACGGTACAATATTGTCTGTAAATCGGTCGGTGATAATTTAAAAATAAAATTGTGTAGAATAAATATTATAAAATTGTATTGAATAAAACTAATTAAGCAAATAAAATTGAAAAATATAAAAATCAAATTAAATAATATACAATCCAAATATTCATTATACAAAAAAATTGAAATAAAACATTATTATAATATTATAATTATGTGGGCTAGGTCGGCCCAGTTCGATGGGCCGGACTCAACCCAAAAGGGTTGGGCCGATCTCGGCCTAATAGTTATCTCTGTTTTTTTGGTCTAGGTCGGACCCGGCCCAGACATCATGGTTGGGCCAGAACCAGCCTGGCCCAAAAAAGAAACAAAACGAGGGGGGAATTATTTTCCCCCTCTGATCCTCCTGCATGCAGAACGCATATCGTTCTGCATGCAGGAGAAACTTATACCGAAAATGAAGTAAAAGTGGAGGGGAAAGAAGAGTTACCTGGCACGGAAGAGGCGGTGCCTTGCTGATCTGGCTGCTTCGCTGGCACTACTGTGGTGGAGGCCGGTGGCGGTGTCGTGGCTCACGAACGGTAGCTCCAAGCAGCGGTGCTGCTGTTTCAAGCGGCAGAGAGAGAGGTTCCTGCTCTTCTGTTTATTTCTCTCGCAAACCCTCCCCTGTTTCAAACTCGTCTTCTTTCCTCTCTCTCTCTCTCGTCTGCTTTCCTTTTTTTTCCCTCCCGTTTCCTTTTCGTTTCTCTGTGTTTTTTTTCATTTCTCTGTTTTTTTCCTCCTCCTGTAACTGGTGTTAAGAGCAGTATTTATAGGATAAAGGGGAGAGGGGGCGTCCCTATCGCCACCCTATCGCTGTGCATGGGGAGAGGGGCCTTCCTACCCTGCCACGACGCCGAATGAGGTGGCCAATGGGTGTGGTTTGCAGGGACGGCTTCGTTGGCTTCTCATTGTGAGGGGGAGTGTGCACGCGGGGAAGAAATAAATGAGAAACACAAATTTCTATCTTCCCTTTTGCACGTCCAAGGGAAGAAGAAGGAGGAACAGTGTCGCTCAAAACGACACCGTTCTGTTCTTTTTTTTTAACATGAAACGACGTCGTTCTCATCACAACACATCTAATTTTGTAATTCATACTACAAGTTTCAACAATTTACAAACAAATACAATTTCACAAAATCTAAAACAAACCATAACAAGTACAAAATTATACATTCATACTACAAGTTTGTTTGAGAAAAAACAATAAAATATATACATACCCTAACAAAATACATATACTAAAAAAATTCAATAATAATAAAATTCACATTTTAATGTTAAAATTAAAAAAGATAGATTTACTTACAAAAATGACAAAATCCACAATAAATGAGGACACAGATGCTGTGACTACAAAAAATAAAGAAGGATGATTTGTGTTGAGAAGTGATGGATGTTTTGGGGGGAGGGGTTATTTGCAGTTTGGGAGGGGAGAGTTTGTTTAGATGCAGGGATGGGGGAAGAAGAAGGAGAAATAGGGGAGAGGAGGGGAGGCAACTTGGTGATATATTAAGGTTTACTGATGGAATCATTAATGGAAATATTCTGCCGGTGAAATAGGGAAGAAGC
>Ga0325403_1005548_pt1 | contig 11914 bp, 2 predicted proteins | sample PopdelMetagenome_19_FD_205665 | JGI IMG/M metagenome (GOLD analysis project Ga0325403, IMG submission 205665) | Populus deltoides microbial communities from Bellville, Georgia, United States - Xylem-PdKOR-R4 | ecosystem: Host-associated > Plants > Phyllosphere > Stem > Wood/Secondary xylem...
TCATTATTGAGCAAGAACAAGACGTGGGCTCATGAGAGTGAGTGAGACACGACGAGTCCTGATGAGTTCAAAGATTCAACATCTTTATTAATAAGATTGATTTTGTTGGAGAATTAATTAATTAATTCCAGTAATTTGATTTTTTTTTAGTTAAAGTGTTTGGTGATTTAATATGAAAATTCTAAAAAGCTATTACCTAGAGATTCTCTAAAGGTAAAATTAATAATTTTATAGAAAAGAAAGTGTAATAATACTTTAGAGAAATAATTATGAAATATATATGTTAAAAATATTATGAAAGAAGAGATTGTAAACCTTTGACTTAAAGGATTTATGATATATTTATAGTCTATGAATCTTTTCCTTTTGTTGAGACGAGGGATTGGAGTATAATTTCACTCTTGTGATATTTTAAGTTGTATTCTAATAAAAAAAAAACATACATATTATATCAGTATAAAATATTGAGTGACCCGCGTGAGATTTCAAAAAAATCTCTTACGAGTGTTGGGCTTGGGTCAATTATAGATGAAAAATAGGTTCAGGTGCGCTGCTTGAACTCAAATAGGTTGGGCTCAGGTGTGGAAGCCAAAGCATACAGGGGTGCTAGGGTGCATGCCTAATAGGGCATGCGCCTATTTTGGGTGTACGCTATGCATGCACAGCATAGGCTCGAACTTCTTGCTCATGTCTTTTAGAGAGTTGGACTCGGGCTATCATGTATAGGCCTACTCTTTTTGGGGCCCCTGTTGTATAGTGGACTCAGGCTATCAAGCTTGAGCTCCAAGGATGTTTTTTTTTTTTTTTCCTTCTTATCTTAGGGGTATTTTTTAGGTCTATTAGAGGGTGGGCGGGTGGGGTCCATTTTGTTGAGATCTATCAACTCTAAATTTGATTACTCTAAAATCACAATCAAACATTCTAAATCATGTAGTGTGCATATCATAAGGAAAACAAAAGGATTTTATCAAATTTTAAAATTAGTCTTACATTATAGAGAATTATTTCATTTGATGAAGCCTAGATATCAATAATTCTTAACTAGTTCTAAAAATCAAACATGAAATTGTTATAATAGTAGTTAAACCAATTTAGCAAATTAGAACAAGATAAAAAAATTTTTATAAAACCTAATTAAAAAATAACAAGAAAACAAATATATGAAACAACATCCAGGGCTAATATAAGCATGATGTCGACCTCAGCTGACACTAGTACACTAATAGTCTAACCTCACTAGAAATTGGGTTTGTAAAACACGCTGACTAAATTCCATTCCAATCTAACAATCAGATCAAAAGTCATATTCATTATAACTTGTTTAATCTTTTTATAAATCAAAATTTACACAATAAATATCTTGTAATGAAATTATAAAAACTTTAAACTAGATTAAGCTTTTCACGATTGTCTATTGGGCTAATAAAGTGATTGAGCTTGACTTAGTTAAGAAAATGATAGGATGATTGGACTTCACTATTGCTTGATGGGATATTAAAGTAATTAGACTTTACCATTGTTTGATGGGTTGATAGGGTGATTTTCATGCTCATTTGTAAAAAATAAGTCTCCAATTTAAAAAGGGCTTCTTCTATTTTTAAATAAGTAAATGTAAGAAGAGAAGAATATGTAGAGTGTGAGAATAATATGAGCAGTGTGAGACAAATGAGTAGAGAGGGGAGCATAATAAGGGAGGGAAACGACTTTGTAGCCTTGTAGGGTTTGCTTTACTGGTCCTGATCGAGCTCTACATAGTTGAATGAACTTGCGTTCTCTTGTTTTCCTGGTAATATGAAGTATTTTTAAACCATGATCATGCCATGTTACCTTATATAAAGTGATGTGATTATAGAGAATAATTACTTTTCATTATAGGTACCTTATAAAGAATGGAAAAAAATAAGTTATTGGTTGTTGTGTCTTGTTGTGTCATTGTTTGAAAGGTTGATGCTTCATGATTGATTGACAAGAGAGGTAGGTGTTCTTTGAGGAGACAAGCTGATAGAAAATAGTTGTTAGTCGAGAAAGGTAGGCATCATGCTAATAATTGCCAAAGTGACTATAGGGTTATACTAACTTTCTTGAAACTTGTCACTTTGCATCATGGTGTATATAGCTCGTGGGACTAAGAACTCTAGGGTGTTGCGGACAAGATAAGTTCATTTGGACTGGCCAAACAAACTAGTGCACTTTAGTGCAATCCATTTTAGGCTTGGCCTAAACAGTTTAATGGGAGTAGGTTGTTCGAGCTTTTTTTAAATTTGTATCATCATCATGCATTAATAAATTTAATGTATTTTTTTTTCACATCAATAACACTTTCATTTTTACCTAATTAAGCTAGAATAGTTTCAACCATTAAACAGTTTGTAAAAGCCAAAATAATATAGTTTAACATGCTAACAAAACATAGTTTAAAACTAGATCCTTGGCATGTGTTACACGGCAAGTCATATTATTTTTTAGACAAAAACATTGCAAACATGAACTTGAAATTTGATGCATATTGAATAACACATTTTTAAATACTAACACTATGATAGATCATAAGACATAAATTTTTTAAATATTGAGATGATTACATATCAAATTAACCTAGAACAACTCTGGTTAATCTGAAAAACCTACTATATAGGTTATAAAACCGTGATAATCCTATAAAAAACAAAACAAAAAACTGAGTTCACAGTAAGTCAACTATTTAAGGATGAAAAAAAATATTAAACTAAAAAAAAAGACAAATAAAAGCACCTTGAGTTAACCAATTAAACTCACGACATGAATAATAAGAACATGATTACTTATAAAGAGCAAGTTTTAAAAAAGGCAAAAACAAAAAAGAAAAATTTTCAAAGAAAATGAAAACAAAAAAAAAACATTTCAAATCAACCAGGGTTAACCCGAAAAACTTATGACCTGAATCATGAGACTAAAATAATTTAACAAAAATAAAACTAAAAAAAATCATGAAGCATAATTAATAACCAACTAAATATTTATGGTTGAAAATGATAAAACAAAAAAAAAAACAAAAAAAACACATAAAAAATAACTCAATTTAATTCGGGTTAACCCTCAAAACTCATGATTCTGGTTATGAAAACAAAATTATCTTAAAAAAAAATAAAAGATTGATGATTGAAATTGATAATAAAAGGAAAATGATAAGGCATGGCACAAAACTTGAGAGAAAATGAGAGGAAAGAGAAAGTAAAAAAGATGGTTACTAGCAACACACCACCCATCATTGTCGACCACTCACCACACCAGTATGTAGCACTCACCAAGTCGCTTCAACTAACACGATAGAACATCATTTTTGATGGTCGAAAGAGGCCGCACATGCCTCTTAATCTTGACGGCTCTCCTCCATGCACTATACACTTTTTTTTATATTAATTTCTTTATATATTAAAATATCAAATTGACGCCAACACCATGTGATAATAACAAAAATAAAATAAGATGAAAGTACAAATAAACCCCTAGAGGTAAGAAAAATAAATTTTTATAAGAAGAATAATATAGTCATTACACTGCATTTAAAAAAGTAAAAACTAGAAAAAGCCCCTAGTCGAGGTAAAATATTTTCATGCATTTAAAGACAATTTAGTAAATGTACTATGCAAAAATTTATAAAATGAATGAGATGACGCCGATTAATTCTAAAACAACCATTGGATCCTATAAAAATATTTTTTTATCACTACTTGGCAAACTGGTTTTTTTGTCCAAAAAAGTAAATTCAGAATTTTAATATTCTAATTTACAGTAAAATACAACTTGTCTATAGTTTGGCACACCAAATTAGGTTGTGTTAATACAAGGCCAAAGCCTTGAATTCCCAACCAAACTATATAAGGATGTTTGGTTGAGTTTCCAAACAATGTTTCTGTCTTAATTTAATTCCCAAATGTTCATAAAATTCTCAATTGAGTCCTTTCATCCACATTTTTCAATAGCTTGTATCCAAATTTTACGTTTACTTTTGCTTGGATGAAAAACTTTGTTGTGAATTATTGGAAACTTTGTAGATCAATTGAGACAAAAAAAAAAAAAAAGTTTTGGGAATCTAACTATGATATGCATAGCCAGCCATTTGAGGCCTAACTTAAGGTTTTCCAAAAAAGGGAAGTAGGCCCTAGGGAATCGAGTGATGCATCATGTAAAAGTGAGGGAAAAAAACGTACGTACTTCTTACCTCAAAGAGCACATATGACAGCGAATATGCCTAGCCATTGACACGGTAAAGCTTAGAGCGTGATTGACAGTGTGGTTGTGGTTGTTTTTCAAATAGTTTTTCGTGCCGAAATATATATCAATGATGTTTTTTTATTTTTTAAAAATCATTTTTGACATCAGCATATCAAAACGATCTAAAAAGTACAAACCGCACTCAATTTTAATAAAAAAAATTTCAAAATTTAATGAAACGCAGTTACAAACACAATGTCAAACAGACAGTTATTATTGAATTGAAAACTCAGCTTTGAGCATGCAATTGTCAATTTGTAGTGGTTGGCGATAAGCATCGAGGGAAAATGTATGGTTATGCATAAAAGATTGATCACATCCATTGTGATCTTCTGATTTTGATGCGTGGAAATGGAGAGGAAAAGAGAAATACGGCTATTCGAAAATGGATGGGTTTGATTTTGATATGTCATTTCATGGAAGAACTTGCCGGAAAATCTTGTTGGATAAGCTCGGAGAGATTGAATCTTGAAGATTTTTCTAGTTCTTCATGATGTTTATTTTCTTGCCTGGTCCGATCCCAGGAACAAGATGGTTAGATCATCTGTTCTATTTGATTCAAATCAATTTATGTGGAGTCTACTTGTTTATTTTATATATATATTTGTCTGTTATATCCAATATCAAATAAATTTCTTTTCAAAACCTTTTCTCTTTCAAACTCAATTCTCTTTAAGTATTTCTTTAGTTGAAATAATTTGATTTCTAATCATGAATGAATTCTTGGTTTAGCTTATTTTTTTACTTTAAGTGATGATTTTGGGTTAAGATTAAAAAAGAAAATTTTTAATATAAAAAATCTTGAACTCTTTCAAATAAATGTTAAAAATAAATTTTTAAATGATTTTATCATGAAAAATAATTTTATATACATATATTAACATTTATCAATGTCCTAAATATTGGTGAATTTAAGTAGGTAATGCACAAGTAAGTGGCAAGCATGTTCTTGCAAGGTTTTTTTTTTTTTTGATAATATTATTAAATTCAGTCAAGCCCACAAGATTAACATGGTAACTTGTAGACCCAACATTTAGATGAAGCAAAGTTTAAAAGTAAAGTGGGTAGGATCTTGCCCAATGTGACCTAGTTCACATGTTGACTAGGTCAATCTAGCCAAAACTTTGTTTGAATTTTTGAGTTCAAAAATAAAATGATGTTGATTTAATGATTTGTTTTATAAAAAATATTGGAAAATAATATTTTGAATAAACCCCTGTTAAATCAAGTTAACTCACCAACTCGTAATGTAGGTTATGGCACTGACCAATTTTATTAACCATGTTTTTTGAAATATATTTTGTATTTAATTAAATAATTATAAAAATATATATTTGCACGAAAAACAACAAATAAAATTATCAAGAAAAAATACATTTTTTCAACCTAAACTCTATTTTCTCATTAATGCCCTCTTTATTGCGTGAAAGAAAGTTTGTGTGTTATTGTAAGTATTTTTTTTTTAAAAAAAATTTATCATGATCTCAAAAGCATGTTTTTAATAAAAAAAATCTCAATATTTAGCATGTAATTGAAGAAAAAAATTACTAAATATGATAAAATATTGTAAGAAATAATAAAAGATTAAAGAAAAAAATTATTTTCAAGGAATATTTGTCAACAATCTTTTATTTTTTACTTTTCCATATTAGGCACATATATAGTATTTGAAAAGAATTATTAATATTCCCATAAAACCTATAACATCATCCAAGAATCATGGTAAAATCGACAGTAATTTTAACATCATGGTAAGCCTTTTTTTTTTTTTTTTATGTGTTCCAATGGAAAAAAAACTAAGAAAGTGGTCAGGTGCCTGGACCAAGAAAAAAGAATGGGTAGTGCACGTAGACTTAATTTTTTTTGCTCTCTCTCTCTCAAGAGCAGACAAAATGTCATTGCACTTTTATGCTAAAACAATGATACTTCCTTCGCTATGTTTTGAGAGAAATAAAAAAAAAATTTAATATAAAAAGATAATTAAAATCATAAAAAGTTCTTTGGCGTTGTTATTATACCCAATTAAAAAAATCAAACTTAAAACCTCTCAACCAAACACCTTGTTTAGCTTAGGTCTCAAATTAAATTATGTAAAATTTACCCTAATATAATCCAATATATTTGGCAAGTCCAACGGTAACACAAATAATTGATGAAAACATGGTTTGATTTCTAAGAAATATTTCAAGATGATATTGTTTTTTTAAAAAAATATTAAGATGATAACATATTAAATTAATCAGAAACATATTGTTTGCCTATTTTTTTAAAAAAATCCAACAAGCAACGTGTTGCGTGTTGCTGCTTATAATTAGACAACCGCTGTGGTGATTGAAAAATTAAAAGAGTTTTGGCTTAAAAATCTACTTTTAAACCAATTTTCACCCAAAAAACCTTTAAAACACCATTACAACCCAAAACAAGCTAATTTAACAACTCAAACACATCAAAACAATCTAAAAATACAAAATCAAATCGAGAAACAATTTCCTCTCTTGATGCTTATCTACTTTTTTAGACAATATCAAGGTTGAAAACCACCACCATCGAGCTCGTCTCGTCGAATAGAATCCATTGACATAAAAAATGAAGAGTTTTATCTCTAAAAATGAAGAAATTGATAACTTTCTCTCTTCTCACTCAAATTAAGGGACTTCAATGAAAAAAAAAATCTAAATTTTAGATTTGTTACGGGATTTTTTTTTTGTTTTATACTTTTGTCATTTAAAAACAAAATTCGTATCTAGTTAACAAATTTTGAAAAATTTGTCATGAAATTGTGCAGAAAAAAAAACCAAATGTAAAAAAATAAAGTTTGTTTACGGAATTAAAAATAAAGCATACTGCTCACTGCTATAGTGAATTCCTTGATCGCATTAGTTTTTGCTATAATATAATATTATTACTGATTTTTCTTCCGCTTTATTTATCATTATCATTTACAGATTTTGAAGCTTAAAATTAGAGGCAAAAGCTATCACTCAATCAATTTACTACCATATATAATTGTTATTATGATGCTAGATTTACTTCCGCATACTAAAAATATATAAATGAAAACACCATTCTAATCCCTAATGTTTAACCTTATTTATAGTTTCATCCTAAAAATCATTTAATTTTATCAATTCCATTCCAAATTTGTTCGATAGGGGACAATGTTGTGCTTGTTCAACCAAAACACAAGCCAAGAAGGCAAAAACAAATGGCGGTTCTTAATGGAGGGGCAACATTAGCTAAATTCGTATCAAATTAGGATGAAAGTAAAAAAGTTTTTTTTGTCTAGGATGAGTTTGAAAAATACATAATATGTTAGGGATGAAAATAGATTCCTTTAAAAGGAAACACCCAAGTTCCAAAATTATGATAATTTTTCTGGACATAAAACATCAATAAGAGGTCTACTAGATAAATGCCATGCTTTGTGCTACTAGCAAAGTTAAATTTTTATCAACGTAAAAAAAAAAAAATTCACACAATATCAATGTTTTAAAAAGAGTAAGAAAAAATCTAAATATTTAGTAACTAAAAGAAGTCGAACGTGTTGTTAGAGTAATGATCTAGAAAACAAATAAAAATAAAACACTATAAATCAAGCATCTCATGCTTACTCTCATGCAAATAATTTAATTTAATTAAAAAATAAAATTTCTTTTTAAAAAACTAGATTCAACAAAGATTAAAAAAAAAATTGAGTTGACTCTTGTTACTTTCAAAACCAAAGAAAAATCTAGTAGATATCAAATAAAAAAAATAACAAAATGTACCCTTGTTACTTTCATAACCATAGAAAAATCCCATAGAAATCAAATGAAAAAATAACAAAAATATTGGTGGATGAAACCGAAAAAAATAAACTTAAAAAAAAGAAAAAAACCAAATAAGCCTAGGTGAATCGTGTAAACCCGAATTAATCTCTCAAACCCGTAATCTGTTAAATTATAGATCTGCAATAAACTAACAAGCTCAACACCCACTACATTAAATGAAGGAGGATTAAATCAAAAAATTTAATTTAATTTTTTTAAAAAAATCCTTTTAAAAAGCTAAACTTAACGAAAAAAAAAACTTGAGGCAATTCTTGTTATTTTAAAAATAAAGATAAATTTCATAGAAAGCGAATAAAAAAAATCTTGAAAGATGAGATTCTAAAAAAAAAAGATTAAATAAAAAGAAAAAAACCAAGCAAGCCTGAGTGAATCTTATAAACTTAGGTTAAACTCTTAAACCTACAATCTGTTAAATTCTCAACCCGAGCTCAACCCAGAAGCTTAACACTAGAAAAAATAAATGTTGGAGGATGAAATCAATTAATTTAATTTAATTTAATTAAAAAAAATCCTTTAAAAATCTAAATTTGACAAAGATAAAAAAAGAAAAAAGAAAAAGCTACCTTGTGTTATTTTCAAAAAAGACTAAAACATATCATAGAAAGTGAATAAAAAATAACAAAAGGCTGTTACATGAAAAATGTAACAATCTTAGTAATTTTCCTGGATTAAAAACATAAGATTTTTTTATATTAATATAAATTTGATGCTCTGCCTCAATTTCTAGTGAACTTTAAGCAAATTTTCTCTGAGGTTTCAAGTTATCAACTTACACTTATTTCACATTTATACAAAAACTAAATCAATGATCTGTTTTTTCTAGAACGTAAACCATATAAAACAATGTTTCCCAATCATTTCTATTCAGTCAAAAAAAAAAAAAAAGGTTATATAATGCAATAAATTCAATCCTTAAGAATTCAATATAATATTCAACATACATAGATATTATAGAATATTTAGTTTAAGTAACTACAACAACAAAAGATGAACATTTATGTTTACATATTAAAACAAAATAATATTACAAATCAAAATACAAATATTAAGCGTAGTTTATATGATCAAAAGATATAAAGTGAATCTACTACTAGCATGATTGTGATGATCTTGAAATAAAATACAACATTTAATATATCATCTAGGAAATAAACAAGTGTATAGTTAAATATAATTAATATTATAAATAAATTCCTTTTTTATTTAATGTGATTTCTATTTCCTTAGTTAGATCAACCATCACAATACCATTAATTCTACAATTACATAGGCTTACTAAGTAGGGCTAATATCAATTTCAAATTGATATTTCTAATCATTATTTTGCAAATAATTAGATTAGAATATATCAATATCAATGGCTATCATTAATATCATTAGTCTTCTATTCTAGGAATGGCTAATCAAATTTAGTTAATGCCGATATGACTATCATTGATATGATTAATCTTTCAATTTCGGGAATAACTAATCAAGTTTAGATAACCCTAACATCAATGACTATCATTGATATTATTAGTTTTTCAATTATACGAACAACTAGTCAAATTCAAATAATGTCAATATCAATGATTCTTCCTAATATCATTAGTCTTTCAATTCTAGAAATAACTAATCAAATTCAGGTAATGCCAATATTAATGACTCTCATTGATATCATTAGTCTCCCATTTCCAAGAATGGCTAATTAAATTCATAATTTCTAATTTCATTTCTTTCTTTATCCACCAAATCATTTATGATTTCACATATATTTTACATAGTTTTCCTCCCCGTCCTTTTATGGTTCAATGTAGCTTAAATATGCAATAAAAGGAACCATGAGTTCCCTTTTGTTTTCCTTCAACTTTTCACATTAATTTATCATCGCTAGGTACTAGAACAACTTACAATACAATTTATTTGCCAATTTAGAAAACTATTCTCCCCTTCCCATTATATTTCCTTGGCTGAACCTATGACTAATAAGGGAGGCAAGATTTTTCTTCATTTTGCCTCAAATTGATACTATACCCATTATTTATTTACTCTACTAAACATGTTTCAAGCATTAAATTAGTCATTAAAAAAATCAATTCATATAATTAAATTTTTCTATAATGTAAAACAATACATAATCCGATAAAATTAACGCTAAAACTTTAAATTAAGCTTTGATTAGGGTTCCTCACCTTTTAACCACAATTTCTTAGGAAGAAAATGACTAGAAAACAAGTTTTTTTCCTTCCCTTCTCTCCCTCTTACTTTTCTTCTGCAAAGCATCCCCTCTCAACCAACCATTTCTATAGTTTTTCCTTCACTTTCCTAAATAAATCTCCTTCTAAACTCTTTTGATCTTTTATTTCAAGTGTTTGCTTGGGATTTTTAAAGAAAAATTGAAGAAATTTGGCGAAAACCTTCCCCTACTTTCTTCTCCCTGATGGCTGGCCACTCTTGGCTTCTTTAAAAAGCCAAGAGTTTATTTATATCACCTACATACTGCGATTTACATTTTCTTTTAAATTTAAGTGTTTTTCTTTTAACCAATTATCTTGTCTCGTCGATATTCTTAAAAATAAATCACGTTTAAAAGTTTTAATCCTTAAAACCTTATTTCTAAAATAATTATTCCATTATCATTTTATTTTTTTTTAATTTTAGTCGGGGATTTACAAAACAAAAAAGCTTAAAAATAGAAAAAAAAAACTAAGGAAGCTCGTGTCAACTTCGTAAACCAGGGTAAATCTCTTAAATCTGCAATTCATTAAATTCTAGATTTGAATTGAACTAAGAAGCTAAATACTCGGCTAATTAAATGTTGGAGGATGGAATAATAAGAAAAAAAAATCAATCTAAAAAAATCTTACAAAGTAAAAAATAGCAATTAAAAAGGATTTGATTTGATAGAAAAAAACTCAAGAATAATAAAATTATAAAAAAAAGAACAATTTTAAAAATCATCTAAATAAAACAAATAGTAATAAAAAAAATGAGAATCAAATCTAACAGATAAAAAAATCTATTGGGGTGAAATTTGAAAATAAAATCTTTAATATCATAAATTATTCTAAATAAAAAATTATATTAAAGAGAATAGAGACGAGATCTTAAGGATAACAAACTTAAGGGTTTAATTGATTTTTTGTAAGGCCAACATGAAAAATAAAAAAAGGAAAGCCACATGTGCTAAACCAGCAACAATTAAGTCACACACGTTACTTGTATGTGAAGGGTAGATCAAAAATGTTTTAGTCACAACCTTGGAAGTAAGGTTTTGGTTACTGGAAAGCGGCGCGTAGGTCGTTTGAACCTAATAAACATTGTTTATCTGCTTCTAATTTTTTATTATTATTTTACTTGCTTATAAAATTACCATAATGGTTTTAATGACATTCAATAACTATTAAATAACCAAATGCAAAAGATAAAATAACTCTAAATTAAAGGTAATTTTTTTTAAAATTTTAAGGGCAATGATGTAATCTAACTGTTTTAAAATTAACTCAAAGAAAAAAAAAATCATTAAAAAGTTTATTGTTATTTTGACGTCAACAGTAATAAAATAATTATACTACACAGTAATTTTTTTAAAAAACTATTTAACCCTAATTATTATTATAATGATTAATGGGTTCCATAAAAAATACCTATTTCTCTTGAAACAAAAAAGCTAAATAATTTTGGGAACTAAGGGCAAAATAGTAGTTTACAGTTGACAATGCATAGTAAAACCTGAGCTCTTGTTATAATTTTGGATCGATGTCATATTTTTAGACGGAAAACCCCTTTCTGAAACACGGGTCCACACTCTGGCATACAGACAGAAACAAGGACGCTATTGCACTCCTGTG
>Ga0325403_1005549_pt1 | contig 11913 bp, 10 predicted proteins | sample PopdelMetagenome_19_FD_205665 | JGI IMG/M metagenome (GOLD analysis project Ga0325403, IMG submission 205665) | Populus deltoides microbial communities from Bellville, Georgia, United States - Xylem-PdKOR-R4 | ecosystem: Host-associated > Plants > Phyllosphere > Stem > Wood/Secondary xylem...
CATAGGCTTGCAGCAATTGCATCAATAATGAAATACAATGCCAATTAATTTTTCTATGAGAATTTTTATGATGTAAAGATATGTAATAAAGATATACATAAAAACTATAACTAACTACTAGATATACATACAATATAAGACAGAGAAAATCATGTCTGATCTTATAAAAAAATAATAAAATTTATCTCTTATATTAAAAAATAAATATCCCTTATTTATCTTTTTTTAGCAATATAAAATATAAAATGATAATCGTAGGATTTTGAAAATAATTAAAACCTAATTCTAAATTGTTTTTTACATTAAATCTTCCAAAACTAAAACCTGTTTTGCCTGATGGACAAGTGTTTCAATCACAAGTAATGTCGTTTCCATCTCAATCACATCGTTAATGGAATGGCAGAAGGAGTAAATAACTACATAACGAAGCGCATTTTACAAAACACAAAAACGAAGTCCCCTCTCCCTTTGGCGCCAGTATCGTTTCCGGCGCCAAAATTAATTCTCTGAATAAAACCATAAAACCTCAAGCCATTATCTGATAAATGAAAAGAAAAACCTCCCCCACTCTCTCTTGAATCCCCTTTCTCTCTTTAGAATCCAAGAAGAAGAAGAGGAAGATGTTTTATTCGCAGACGTTCTTAGCACGGAAGGGTCCTTTAGGGACTGTTTGGTGCGCTGCTCATCTTCAACACAGGCTCAAGAAATCTCACTATACCTCCACTGATATCCCCTCCACTGTCGGTCTGTTATCACTCTCTGTTTTTTTTGGATCTTAATTCTGTAATTTTTTGCCTTTTATGATCTGGGCTGTATTTGTTTTCATCGATGAAGCTATTTGGTGGCATAAAGATCTCTTCTTTTTCTTAAATCTGTTTCGCTTTTTAATGAATTGAGCTGCATTTTTTGATATGGTACACTGCTTATAGTGTAAATGAATTTGCATTACATTGAGAAAATGAAGGGTTTTGTAGATGTTAATTTTGCAATTTTTTTTAAGGGTAATGGAAATTTTGCAATTTTTTTTTTTCAGTGGTTGGAATTTAGGGTTTTTTTATTGTTCTTCCAGTTTTGTGGTTGTATTCTTCAAAGAGAATTAATAAATTTGTCTAATATGTTTCTTTGCGTAGTAGGTCTAAATCCCCTGCTTTCTTGTTTTTCTTGAATTGTAATGAAGATTAATTTGTGAAAGAAATCATCTTTTCTTGAATAAATCTGGTTTCACAGTGCTTATTTATTTTAATTATTTTGATTCCCCTGTCTGATTTCTAATTTTGAATTAGTTACATCTAATTTTCTAATATACTGACGGGAGTTGCATCTAATTTTGATTCCCCATGTTGAATTCTTTTTTTTTTTTTTATCTTATGAATGTGTTTTTAGATCGAATTATGTTCCCGGAAGTTCCGATTGCGTTGAGAATGTCAAGCCACCTTTTGCTAGGTGTTGTTCGGATATATAAAAAGAAAGTTGATTACCTTTTCCAAGACTGTACTGTTGCTCTTGCTGGGCTAAACAAGGCTTTCACAACTACAGAAGTTAATTTGCCAGAGAACGCCACAACAGCAACATTCGAGTCTATCACTTTGCCACCAACCCTCAACCTTGATGGCTTTGACATGAGTGATTACTTAGATCCCGAAGGGTAAACTTTAAAATATCTCAAGTTTTTTGTTCATGTTTTTGTGTTTTAAAATTTATTTCTGATGCTATAGGTTTGTTGTTAGGTCCCCGGATAATCATCTCAAGAGTTACGAGGAAATCACGATAACAGATCAAATTTCTCCTTACATCACCATACATGTCGATGAGGTCCATATTATTTTCTATGGTTTGGTGATGAATTTGTACTTTGATATGACTTATTGGAATGCATTATCACTTGCATGAAATTTGTGTAGGATAATATCTGTCCATCAGTTCCAGAACAGGATCCTAGTTCAGAGGCTAGACCAGTTGATGAGTATGCCCCAAATTGCATTTGAAAGATGCACTCTTTCTTTTTTTGGAATTTATATGAAGATATCCATCTAAAATTAATCCTTTTATAACTACAGTATCCATCCACCACCTCCAGTCAATGGTGACTTGCCTTCTCAAGATACAGGTCAAAGGACTCAGACAGTTGTGAATAACGAGACTGGACCTGGTGCAAGTAATCAGACAGATGTGCTTGTGGACGATATGGATTTTCATGATCCTGGTCAAAGTAATCAACCAGAAGACCCAATGGACACTGAGGATTTTCGAGATCCTGCTCCAAGTAATCAGACAGAAGTTCTAATGCACACTGGGGATTTTCAGGATCCTGGTCCAAGTAATCAGACATCAGTACCTACTGAGACTCTTAACCAAAGTCTTAGTGGGGAAAATTCCCCTCCAGAAATTGAAGTTATGCGTGATGCTGCCACTGATTTGGGCTCAGAAAGCTTTCCTCCATTGAGTCCAACTAGAAGGGATGATGCAGCTGAACCAAATAGATCTTTAGACGAAGTTCTAAATGAGAAGGATTTCCTTTCTCCAATAATGGAAGATGCTTTACCTTCTCTAGAGAAGTCTTTACCATTTCAGCAGCATTCAAAAGCACCTACTTCTGCTGCTTCACAAGATATTCCTGATGTTTTTGACACACATGGTTCATTTGGTGAGAGCGTACTTCTTATATGCTTGGGTTGTAAGTGTCTTTAGGGCTTGTATGTTTACTTTTAACGAGCTTCTTGTTTTTATTTCAGGGAATATATCACCTCAATTTGCCATTCGTTCAACTCCACCTGTTCAGCAGCCACAACCAGGGCCTCCACCTGCTCAGCAGCCACGGCCAAGGAGGAGGAGGAGGATGCAATTTGATGAGGCCACAGTGTTGACTAATAGGTAAGATTTGTTATGGGTGCGTGTAGAGCTACTTTTTCCATGGCACTGCTTACTGATACAAGTATATGAAACTTTGCTAGGTTTATGAGGAGGGCACTTGAGGATCCTAGTGATCTGATGCGAAAGAAGAGGACAAGGTCATCCTCTATGGTGGGTATATGGAGGTTGAACAATAGTTTGAGAAAGGAACAAATCTTTTATGAGCCTTTGATAACTGGTGAGAGGGGTCTTACTACTAATGAATTTTTTCTTGCTCATTACCTTCAACGTTGTGGAATTGATTTTCAAGAGAATTTTGATGCTTGTCTATCACCAGGGTCTTGTGAAGATTTATGCAAGCTTTCGGAGAAGGATTATATTACTACAAGACCTCATTTGACTCTTGAACAGGGAGATATTTCAGAGCACGGGGTTACAACTTCTCCTGGCCCTGAAACTGAAGCCATCCCTGAGCCTAGGATGGCAAGCTCTCCTGCTCCCACAGCTGAACCCATCTCAGAGCCTATGATTGCACAATCTCCTGTTCCAGGACGTCAATCTGGCATGGAAAAGGAGCGACCCCAACAGGATCTAGGCTGTTATGACCAAAGTGTTTTACCTGAAATTGATATGGAAATCGAACGACTTCGAAATGATGGAGGTCATGATGGCAATGACTTTTTATCAGACCTGCCTTCTCCAGCAATGTCCATGCCTTCTCCAGGAAGATTCATGCCTTCATCTCTTAGAAGAGATGACTTCACTCCCATGCCAATAAGCAGCTTTGGATCAGGAACAGTACCCCAGGAAGGAACATCGACAACTGTGCACACTCCAGAATTTTCAGCTTCCCCTGGAACTTATCAGTTAGGTGAACAGAACACTGGGCTCTCTGATATTCCTGAATTGATGAAGACTGCAGAGGATGATGTAAGTAGTTTGTTTTCTTGTGATTTGAGAACGTAGACTCTTTATTCCTTTTGTCACATGCTTTTGCATTGACAGTTTCTATAATTGTGTTTCTTTTTAATTGTAATTGCTGCTACTTCTGCATGGCCCATGTCACTCTCAGAGCTAAAATATATGAAGCTGTTGATTTGAAAGTAAGGCATGTACATGATATTTCATACTCCACTTCTCAATAATGCACTTGTGCTTACCATTTTTTCATTATTGTAGATACATAAAGCATAAAACTCATGCCTTATTCCTTGTGTGTCATATCAAACCTTGTTCTTGCACCTTTTCTTCTGAGCTACTTGACGAAGTTAATGATACTCCTGACTCCAATATTATATTTTTGTAGGACCTTGCTAAAATACTAGAAGCAGACAACACACCAGTTGGTAAGCTGATATTTTCTTGTTTCCTAGAAATTGAATAATATCAAATGTACACAATTTCAACAACTTTATTTTTTAATGCATGATATGTGGATGACATATTTATGCTTATTGCAGGAACCCTAGGTACTCGAGACATTGATTCATTGTCTGTGAGGACAAGGTACTTTCTTTTTCTTTATTCCCCGTGCCTGGAGGAAATTCTTTCCTGTTGATTCAAAATTATCAGTTCCTTTTAGCTGCTGTCTTTTTATTTGCTTATGCTGGCATGCAGGGGTGTGGCTAAATATTTAAAAGAACATTCTCCTATTATCCCATTGTCAGAAGAGTCATCTGGAGATATCAGTCTCACCAGTATCTTACAAGGAAAAACAAGAAAGTTATGTGCTCGGATGTTCTTTGAAACAATGGTAAGCTGCAAAGTCATTTCATGCATAATGGATCATTTGTCAATTACCGCCAATCGAAACCTTTTTGTGAAAGACAAAAACCATGAAGGAAAGAAAGCCTCTCCATTTAAACAAAGATTGTTTTAAGTGTTTTGAACCTGTCATTGTTCCCTCTCCAGTTCCTGTTATCATGACAATACCACATATTAGGCATTACTTGGTCTTTTAATCTGGGGCCAAAAAGCAATGATTCAAATTTGAATCTTGAGCAAGAAGCTTGCATTGTAAACCCAGAAAGATAAAATGAAACTCTATTGAATCCCAAGACCTAATGCTTCTTAAGCTGTCATTTTTTATAGCAAGAATGCTGACTTTGTGGTGCAGTTAGTCTCAATTTTTACGATGGTTTTTTTTTATCCACTTCAAAGCAGAAATAAAGACAATTCTGTTTAGAAGAACTTGTTATTGTTGTCTTATAGATGGATCTATGGTGATTTCAACATGATTCATTTGCTTGTTTCCTTGAAAACGCCAATCATGTTCAGAAAAGAATTTTTCCCGCCTCAGTTTCTTTTTGCGTGCTGTTGATCCTCTTAGTATCCTTTCTTCTAACCACCCCACCAAAAATTGATTTCCAGTATCCTTTGTTCTAACCACCCAGCCAAATATTGCTTTTCTGTCCATAAATTTTAGACTTCTTATGAACCAAGCAAATTGGCCTCTGTATGGACATGAACTTCACATATTCATCAACTTTGTCAGTGTTTACCTTGCCTATCTTAGGAACCACTTAATTTTCTCATCAAAAGTCAGTCATTGAACCTCTTTCTTTGCTGCCCCTCAGTTTTCATTGATATTTATACTTTTTAACATACCAGGAAACCACCAAGTTTGTTTTATCAGTGGGATCAGGTGCAGTGTTTAGGCCTGTGCTGTAGACTTGACTGTTAATCACTTCATCAAAGATACGTTCCTTTATTTGTTTTCTTTTTAATGAATTTTTTTTATTGCCTTCTAGTAGTAGTTTCCTCTATTGGAGACTTAAATGTGTTTGTGCATTCACTAGCAAATCTTTTTTTCAGAGACTTATTTTGCCTAACAATTATTGCTATTTTCACAATCATTTCCATAAATGTGTTTCAGTTACATAACATGTAGCAACACAAATTCTCAAACACAGCTTGTACCTGTATTCTCTTGTCTAACTTTTTGGCTACAAGCGTTCTCGAGTCATGTCTGTCTCTGCAGATAATAGGTTTATGGTACCTGAGGTAAACTAGACCACCTAATAATTCATAATTATTTTTAAAGAGAAAATGGTTTACTTAAAGTTGTTTATTATCGTGCAACTATTTCTTTAATATCACACATTTGGTGCACTCAGGTTTGTTAAAGATTTTTGCATCTTTAGATGCTTTATCTTTCATTCCGAGACAGGATTATTGTTTGGCAAATCACAGCTGGTGCATAGAATTGTCTGTGGCTCCTTGGCACATGGTTCTTATATTGGCAAACTTTTCTTAGTTCCATCATGGTGGCTTAGTCCTGAAATGTGTGCTTCATCAAACAATTTTATCTTTAAGCAGTATTCTCATTTTGATGATTCTTACATATTTTCATAAGCATTAAAAATGCAACCTTTTTCCCTTCACCGTGCTTCTTATTAAGTGATCCTTTATGGTGAATTGCAGGTTTTGAAGAGCTATGGGCTTATTGATGTACAACAGGAGGAACCTTATGGTGACATTGCGTTGAAGTTGACTTCAACGCTATCAAAGGCCCAATTATGAAGTTATAGAAGCTATTTAAAGTGCCTTGCAGGCCTTATGTATAGGTATGACTATAAGAACTAATATTAACCACAATATTTAGAAATTCATTTCTTTTTTGGAGACCTATTGAAAGTGATGTTGATAATTTACTATTGCTATTTGTCCTGGTTTAATGGCCAATTTACCTGATTACTGAAAAATGAAACAGTTAAAATGTAAATCACCCTCTGAATACTGAAATTAATATATATATACTTGTATAGTACACGCGCCCACCCGCAGTACTTGGAAATATCAGGCTATTGATCCGTTCTATTTTATGAATTGCAGGGAGTTCCAAGCAAAAGAGAAGGTTTGAGTGAAGCGGGGGAGTTGTACAGAAGCAGGAATACAAGGGTGGAATTTTGTGAAGTTGAGTAGTAGTCGACATCACTATTAGGAACTTAGGATGATCTTTGATACTAGGTTTAGAGCCTTTTTTATACTAAATTTAGTGTAGTTGTGGTTGATATTTTTAATTTATTTTTAAAAAATTATTTTTAATATAGTGCATCAAAATAATTTAAAAATACTAAAAAAATATTAATTTGAAATAAAAATTAATAACCTGCAAATGGGTTATGCAAGTTGGAATGACATGCCAAATCATTGTAATCAACCAGGCATTTTAACCTAAGTAACATGGTCTTCTACTTATCTTAATCTGTTGTTAATGGATCTGGTAGAAATAGTGAAAAAATTAATGATTAGCAGAGTCTGCTCTCATAGCCCCAAAGGTTGTTCTCAATGATTCCAATTCAAATCACTGGTTTTGATCGACTGCAGAACTATAACAACTACCATCTACCAAAGACACCAAATTTCTCTTACACAGACAAATAAAAAAGAAAAAGAAGACATTCTTGATTTCTTCTGGGCAACTTCTCGGAACATAATATCATCAAGAAGCTATTAATGTCTTTTTGGGCTTGATTAGCTGCACTTTATTTTAATAGGTTTTCACAAAGACTTGAAAGCTCAAGGTGCAAGATGAACAAGCTACACTTGATTGGGTAAATGTCCAGATAGTCCTAGTAAGAATCATAGGATTTCCAACCATCTCATAAGCTGAAAAAATGCCAAGTTAATTCCCAGAAACAAGGGCATTGATCTTGTGTTCAAGGTGAGCTTCGTAGTCCTCAAGGCGACCTTTGACGGCATCATTCTCCCAGCTGATCAATGTAGGAACTCCTTTGAGCTTGAACCTTGAGTCTACTCGCCATGGGTGCTGGGGATTCCTCCATGTTGGTCTATCTCCAACATAAGCTCGCAGAAGTGCCACATCATCTGGCAATGCTTCCAACTTCTTCAATATTACAGGTTCAGCTCTCACACAATCTGGTTAGAGATGTCAAAAAGAAATCATTAAATTACATTCCGGATTCAAATATTGTCATATTTCTCAAAAGAAGTGACTCAGACCTCACAAAATCTACAGATTTGTACCAAAACAGCACATTTTTTATACATCGAATAAAAGATTCCAAGTTCTTCACTCAAAAGAATAGTTCATGATAGCCACTCAAAATAAAGCTAAAGATGGCATAAGATGCCAGCAAAGTAATCTTAAAAGCAGAGCTGTGAGAGAATAAGATCTTGTTCCCCAAGAATAATGAACCAAAAGTTGAACCAATGCCTCAGTACTGAGCCATAAATGATGCGAAGGCCATTCCAAATGAGTCATTTCTATATAGTTATATCCGTGGCTATTTGAACGGTAATAGTTACATTTCAAATAGCACAAACTACAAACTAAAGAGGCAGAGGAAATGCTTTGCCAGCATTTCAACTGAGGGTATCTCTTCTAAAGCCCTTCATTCTCCATTTATGTTCTAGCCTGCTTGTTTGGCCTTGATGTTGTTAAGTGTACAGATTTTCTTCTCTAATGGGCAACCCCACCAGTACCCCACTCTATTATAGCTAGCTCCCTAAGACATTGAATAACTCACCCAGGAAGTTCAGCAGTGACCTCTGGCGAAATTATCTTAAAAAAATAACAGTACTAGAAGAAAAGGCTGGAGGAAATCTGAAGACTGCAAACTGAAAGTGTGCTCACAAATATCTAATTTTGGTGAATGCAGTTTTTGTATCATTAGAAAACATATGTTCACAAACACATATACACACAATGTTCCTAAACCATTTGGCTTCTTGAGCCACTCAATGCTCTTCCCTTATCTTTACTTGAACTTTATCTCTCTACTCTCAATTACCATTTCTGCATCAATAAATATAGTCTTTTATTCAGAAAAAAGCACATGAAATTGAAAAACACAAGCATGTGTCAAGTTATATATGGCATGGTGCTGTTTCTGGAACCTAAATTCTCTGCAATTTCACTCTGAACATCTACTAGTTTTTTAAAGAAAACGAGACTCAATTTCCCAAAACCTAAATATATAATCTTTTCACTCCATTTTAAAAAAAAAATTAAAATAAAAGGCAGCAATAATCACAAAGACCGCACTTAAAAATGTTGAAACCAATCACAAAAACACCTTCAATCTTATAAACTCAAAAAGATCATATCTTTCACAAGGATTACGTATCGGGTCATCATTTTTCGAGCCAGAAACGATAATAAATTCCAAAAAAAGCAGAACATTTACCAGGGCACCAACTGAGATTGGTAGAAGGGTCATTATCAGCCAGGAAAAGGATGAGATTAACTTTGTTTTTGGGTGCTTCTGCTTTGAATTTCTCAAACACACTGCCAAAGCTTGAAATGGTTGCATCCACCAACTGTACTGTCATTTTTTCTTTCTCAGTTTCTCAAAATATTCGAAGCCTGAATTTTTTGGTTGGGTTGAAGATAAAAGACAGTGGCCGCACGGTCGGCCGGCATTTTTATAGCATTGCTATGTTGTGTCCTCATAGTTTAAGGAGTTTAAGGCAACTACTTATTTGATCCTCGAAGTTTCAGAAATATATTTCAGTCTATATTGTCGAATCAAACCCCCTCCCCCCCCCCCCCCAAAAATCCTCTTTTATTACTGTATGGAATATTCGGCCCTTTTTTTTCTCTCTCTTTTCTCTTTAACTTCCACATATAATCCTTAAAATTTTCAAAGAAATTCTTCAATTTATTTTTTCTTCAAATTTAGTCCTTGTTTTTTATTACTATATGGAATATTTAAAATAATTTGTAAAATTAGAATTTTTATTTAATTTTATCCTATAATTTTTTTATCAATCATATTTGGTCCTTATTGTTTTATTGCTATTTTTATTTGAGATTATTTTTAAAATTAATTTTCTTTATGATTTCATCCTCTTTTAGTTTTTTTTCCTATTAGATTTTATCCTTATTACTTTTTTTTTATCTTCATAAATTTTTTAAATTGATTTTTTTTTCTGATTTCATCATTCAACATTAAATTTGTTGGAAATTAAATTTCTTAATTGAGCCTGAATCTATGATTTCATGGGTTGCGAGTTTGGGAGATTAGCCCAAGTTTATGAGATTTGCCTAGGTTTTCTTGATTTTTTTAAACTCGTGTTTTTTTCAGTTTCATCATTCAACATTTATTTAATTTGATATTTTTCTCTGATATTTTTTTTTATTTTCTTTCTATGTGATTTTTAATTATTTTTTAAAAATAACTCGGGTTATCTTGAGTCTTTTTTTTCGTTCTTTGTTAAATTTAACTTTTTTAAAAAAGAAATTTTGTTTTTTGAATTAAATTAAACTAAATTAATTGGTTAAATATAAGCATGAGATGTTCACTACATGATATTTTGTTGGATTTGCTTTCTAGGTCATTGCTATGACAGTGTGTGCAGCTTCTTTCAGTGTTGTTATGCATCATTTTGAAGTGGCATTAGAACAATCTTGATGAGTTCTTTCCAAAAACGAAGCAATTTTCACAACAAAGTGATGATAAGTTTCCAATAAGCTTTTCTTTATTTTTCTCTCAAGTATGATATTGACAGCTTATTTTTTATAGTTAATTATTACCACTTTTTTGTTCATTTTATTTAATGTTGATTTTTTTTATTGAATGATTAAACTAGCTGAGATTATTAAACTTAATCAACTTAGTCAAGTCAATGAGTCATATCTCATATTTTTAAAACTTATTTAAAAATAATAGGATTGTTTGAACATTTTATTTTTAAATTAAAAAAACATTAACCCGTCTATGGCGTAGAATATACCACATGTCTAGTGACTATCCAAAGATGTTGGCCGGTGAGTCTTTAGCATTAATTTTGTCCTTTATGTGATGATAGTTTCTGTATAGTCTTCAAGAGCTTGGGCTGAGTTGAAATATCCAGAGTTCTTGCATTTTTGAAGGTTTCTTTCCGTGATCCAAATGGGATTTATTTTTTCATAATATCAATGCTAATTAAAAAAATGAAGTTTAAGAAATTAAAATAGAGTTGTTTAGGTTCATTATGAAACTAAGAAGTGTAACTTTTAACATTTGTAAGTATAAGAAGGCATTTTACAAAATGTTAGGTACCTCTAAGTAGGTACAAGGAAACCATATCCATCCCCGTAACAAGTTCGAGTTTGGCTACTATCCTAAGCATAGTTTTAAAACCCGACCCGGTGGTCAACCCGGTATAATGATCGGGTCACGGGTCAGATGGGTTGACCTGAGTTAACTCGGGTCAACCTAAAAAAATGGGTTCAAGAATGACGGAATTGTGCGCCCTACAACTTAAGAAACACAAATTCTTCAACTGCTGGTATCTCCCTGATCCTCTTTAGCACTTCCTTACTGGGTTTTTCATCCACACCAATGGTCATTACTGCTTGTTTTTGTGGAGCGATCTTGCCAACGCTCATGAAACTCACATTTACATTCTCTTCGCCAAGGATATTCCCCACACTGCCAATCATACCTGGTTGATCAACCTGACTGCAAAGTATGAGGCTGCCTTCCATGCTCACATCAACACCAAATGAATCTACCTTGGTGAGGTGGGGCTTCCTGTCTTTCACTCTTCCCTCCACTTTAATCTCACCAGAGTCAAAAATTGCAATGGCAAATTTAAATTTCACATTGGCAATTTGGACCTGGATGAACTCAAGTGGATTCTCAGGTGAACCATCCAACAGAATAATCTTCTGTTATCCTCAGTCCTCCACTTAAAATTAAGCTTTCAAATTTTGCCCAACAACTAAAACTTGAAATAAAAAGGAAGAAAACTAACTAAAACCAAAATCTTACCAAAAGAATTAATCAAAATTATCTCACCATGTCCCTGCTTTTTGGTCGCTGAATTGACACTTAATACTCATTAGAAAGAGGCACCAAACACGATGGATTTGGATTTTTTGAGAAGGTTTTGAGATTGTGGGGTTAGATTTTTGTAGATCTCCGAGAGAGAATGTGAAAGATTGAAAATTGTTTGAGTATAAGAAGAAGATACTGGTGGAAACGAGTAAGATAACAAGAGCAAAGATGAAAGGGTATTTTCTTTCTTTGACCAGATTTTGAACAGATATCATCGCCATATGCTTTCTTTTTATGAGCTTTTGGGAGAGAAAGAGTTTAAGCAACTAGCAGG
>Ga0325403_1005552_pt1 | contig 11912 bp, 5 predicted proteins | sample PopdelMetagenome_19_FD_205665 | JGI IMG/M metagenome (GOLD analysis project Ga0325403, IMG submission 205665) | Populus deltoides microbial communities from Bellville, Georgia, United States - Xylem-PdKOR-R4 | ecosystem: Host-associated > Plants > Phyllosphere > Stem > Wood/Secondary xylem...
AAAAAATCCAAGTTATCTTGATTCACTTCTTTGAAATAAATCCATACTTTCGTCTCTCTTAAGAATCAAGAGTGGTGAGGGGGCACATGGAAATACATAAATTACTGATTTATTTTATATTATTGATTGGTTTTATAATAATTGATTTTATAATAATCTTGTAAGTATAATAATTCATGTTGATAGATGCTAAGATCCCTATAATAAGCTTAGCTAGTTTAAAAATTATTCCACTTAACATGAGGTTGAAATCTGAAGAATAGAAGAAATCTTACTTTAAAATTGCAGTTTATTAGCAAAATAATTATTTTCAAAACAATGTACTAACATTAAAATTCAGAATTTTCAATAAAAAGTCTTAATTTGAAATCTTGAAAGAGTTGAGTTGTTAATATAATAATGTTATTAAACTTAGTTCGAGATTAGCAAGCCAACTCAAAACACTTCTGTTTTGGTATTGTTTTGAAAAAAATAATTAAAATATTAAATTGAATTTTAAATTTTAACTACAATGAAGTTAATTTTCATTTAATTTAATATGAAATTTGATGTAGATCAAGTTCTAAGCTAATAAATTATCAAGCCAAACTTGATTATCCCAAAAACTTTCATAATCTTAATCGTAAAAAAGAGGTGAAAAACACATAAACAATCGACACAGATCTTACAATCATCACACTCTTAGCCCATTAGCACAAACAATCTCCGCCTCTAACCTAATTGGAGCAGTTTGGTATGAACTTTGAACCTTGAATTGCAAAATTCCCGTTAGTCAAGTTGAGATAGGTAGGAGGATGTGACTGCCCGACCCCATGGCCGAGATCGAAGGAATATTAAGAACAAGGAAACAAAACCATTAACGAAAGCTTATTATGCGTATACTCTACTTCACAAAGTAGCAGACATTTTCTTTTCTTTCCTGTCCTTTTCATTTGTTGAGCCTTTCTGGCACCCGCACCCTAGGCTCTAGGCATCCTGCAAGTACAAAAAAAAAAATTGAAGCCTAAAGATGGAGAAGAAATGCATTACTCAAAGGTATCACAATCATGTTTGATATAACAAGTAAAAAAATTATTTTGATCTTCATCTACATAACATAAATGTAAATAATTTAAAGCATTCATGGTTTGGTTGATGATATATTTAAAAATCAGGTAATTTAGAAATAAATGAAACTTTCAAGTTGAATAATCAATTATTCCTAACAATCCCATCTATTTTCTCTAGCTAAAATGATTGATAGCTTATATTTGTTGCTTGATAGGTCAAAGTGATTTGTAACTAGTACTTGTAAAAAATCATTTTTGATGGAGGTAAGGACTATCCAATGTTTAAATAAGTATTTTTTTAGAGAGAGAAAATACAATAATATTTTAAAGATGGATACTCTGAAAATATATATGTAGTAGAAAATGAATGTTGTGAACCTCTGTTTTGAAGGTTTTATGATGTATTTATAGCTTATGAGTTTTGTTATCTTGTAACGAAAAGGGGCTGGAATATAACTTCGTCTTCGTGATATTTTAAGTTGCATTGTGAGCTATATTCCACTCATTTTATCCAGTTAAAAGATGGTGTTATGGCTGGCTATAAAAGACTAACACATCTAATAATCTTGGTGAAGTATAGACTAGTTTAATTAAGCCTATTTGTTAAGAAATAATTTATTCATGATTTTATATAAAAATTTATAGAAATAAAGGTGTTAGACCGATCATTTCTTGGGTTTGGCCAGTGCCAAACCTAACGTGTCTGGGGCTTGGCATGCTGCCGAGCTCGGCGTGTCTTCAGTGAAACGTGCTTGTTTTCTAGAAAATTTATACTCGTAAATATTTTTTTAATCCAATTTTTTTTAGTAAAGATATAATGAAAAAAACATGGTTTATTAATGTTTTAAAATCATTTTAATTAGTGTTTTTTTATATAAAAAAAAAAAAAAGCCATCATTCACCCGGTTTACGCTACTCGAAATAAATCGAGACACGAAAACATATCGGTCATTTTTACCAAAATTGAAATTTGAGACGAAGTAGATACAAAGAGCGAGAGAAACAGAGCAAGCCTTTTCTTTTCTCGCACTCTGTTTTCCCACAATACCTTTTTTTCCCGCAACCTCCACACCAATAACAAATGACGAGTGCTACAAGCTAATATATGAGGTTATTCAAGGAGCAAATATATTATGGGTAAGAATCATACATGCTAGCTATTACAGCTCAAGATTCCTAACAAAGAGCATGGAAACGGAGGCGTTTTACATCCTCTCATGTAGAGAAGGAACGAGTCCCTTGGAAAGGGTGAATGAATGAAGGAAGGTGTTTTTTTTTTATTATTATTAATATAAGTATTTAGATGAGCTTGCATCAACCTCGCTCGACTAATTTACTGGGCTGAAGTTAACCATGAAGGTAGTCCTTTTTATACCCTAGATGATGGCAATTGATAATCGAGAAATCAATGGTAGCAGGGGCTTTTCCAATCTCCACGCTGCATTTCCCTGGGCTGACCGAGGAGATGGTCACAGCCCATTTCTCCACAAGTTCTTTTGGTCCTGGTCCAGGCCAGCACCGAGCTCCTGGCCAAGCCTTTTACCTGTGCCCTAGGCCTCCTACTTTTTGAGAGCTTCTCATAGCCTACTGTGCAAGGGCATGCACCTGTTTGTACTTTACAGTACCAATTATCTGGTAAAAAAAAAAAAACAAAAACAAATAAAAAGCTCAAGATTAGATTGCTCTAGGATGTGTTTGTTTTTCCCTCGTTTTTATGTTTATAGTAAAATAAATGCAGTAAGGTGTTTACTAATAAAATAAATTGTGTTTTATACTGGGAAATTTACTAAAAATTTAAGTTACAAAACGAAGTTTTTGTGAAGCAGTTTTTATATATTTTTTTAACTGAGTTTTGTAAAATTTTGTATATTTTTTTGTGTTTCAAAAACTTTTTTTAAAAAAATTAATTTTATTTTTTTCTTTACTTCAAATTGATATGTTTTTTTTTATGTTTTCAGATCATTTTGATGCGCTGATATCAAAAATAATTTTTTAAAAATAAAAAATATATTATTTTGATGCATTTCCAGGTAAAAAATACTTTGAAAAGAAACCGCAATTACGCTTCCACCAAACATTTTATACATATTTTTTACTACACGTAAATTTCAACTATAATTTTTACCGAACACGTATTTAAATTCAATTACTTTTTTAAAATTTATTTTTTTAAATCACAACCATAAAAATTATCTCAAAAACAATATTTAGAATAACTAATTAAAAGTTAAAATATTTAGATTAAAATGTGAACATTTACCTTTAGGGTTCCATAGCCCCACCCTGCTTCCAAAAAGCAATAAGATCCTGACTACCTAGCGATGTGCTTTAGTTGTTGTGTTGTGGCGAGGGATAAAAATAGTATTTGATAATTGAATGCTGTGTATTTTTATTTGATAAAACAATGAACACAGAAATAAATTATTTTACTTTTAGTTAAGATCATGAAATTAATATCTGCTTTATGTTAAAAATAAAACATATTTATTTTAAATTTCATGTGATTTGATTTTTATTTTTTTAAACCAAACTCTACTTTTATATCCGAAAACAAATAAAATCAGTGCTTTAATTAAAAACACAACAACATGGTCGACTAGACACTTGAAATCTAGGCCTCTTATTAGGAATCAAACTATATATTCTAAGCAAGTATTATATTATATTATTCCAAAGTTTTATCTTGCTAGCATGAATCAATGTATTATACTAACAGGTAACCAATTGATTGTAATATATAGCTATAAATATGATGTGAAATTAATTGACGAGGACCACAAGATAATTAATATATATCTTATTTATTTAGAAGCTAATATTTATCCACATTAATTTCAACAAAATATTATATCATCATGTATGCATTATATAATAAAGCATAATATAAGAGACGGATCGCTGCATATATATTTTAAATCCATGACATATATAATGTGCTGCTAGCTAAATTTCTCTTACTAGCAGAAGATTACCCATAATCAAATATTGGTTAGAATGAGTTCTTTCTGCCCGCTAAAATCTTGTTTTAGTTTTTGATATTCCTTGCTTCTACAAGGTCCAGCAGCATTGCTTAGAAATAGTTGTAAAATTTAGATTGTCTCATGAACTTACCCAGTTGACTTAAGATATAGATATATTCAAGTTGAAAAATAAAATATTATTTTAATGTATTTTTAAGATATATGTGTTCATTATTAGTTGTAACTAATAAATTTATATATGATTTTTATGAACGCATTAATTTTATCATTAAAAGATGAATAATTTGTATATGATTGGAAAGCTTTAGGTGTACATTGCTTTAAATTTATTAGAGTTTAGATTATTATATTGTTAAGTTAACCCGTGAATTACCGAGTTAATCCTTGTGGAGTTAATCCTTATCAATCATGATGCATTTTCATTTATTTTTTTAATTTTTTTTTTAGAGTTAACTAAATCTCATCACTTATCGTTTAGCAAAGTTAACCAAATTATAAGTGAATTTGTCAAATCCATCCAAATTTAATCATATTAATATTCAAAACGGTTAAAGATAAAAGCTAGTTAGACTTCCATCATCGAGTTGCTGGATCTGAAAAACTGTTTCATAAACCATGGTGTATGCATGGATAGACTGTTTCAAATAACCTTTTCACTAAGACCAAAAAATCGATGCAATCATCACTCAGAACCTACAGCTAGCATGGACTTCTCTCGATCTGGAAGCATCACACAATTTGTCTGCAAAACTTTGAATGACCCTTACCTCGGGGAGCTGTTTTTTGTACGGTACTATGAACACCTAGTAGATAAAGATACTAAATGCAAGAATTGATGGGTCAAGAGTTGAAACTTGACTGAAAATCTGCTCATCAAAACATGACCATTCAATCCATGTAGGACCCCTTCAACAACTATTACAGTTGGGGATATAAACTGGAGAATTGAGCGATTAATTTCTTCCAAATATAAAGGAACGTCAGAAGAGACAGGAGAGATTCATAGTAATAGAAAAACAGTCGATGGATTAAGATACATATTCGATGAACATGTTTAGGGATAAAGATTTATCATAGGCATGCATAGAGAACCTTTCAGGAACCAAGAGATGTGAAAGCCAGTAGTAATAATCCACACACGATCTCTGCTACAAGCCATCTATTTGCTGGCCTCTCACCACTACTCTTCTCTGCAGCTGAACTTGGTTTACTGCCAGTTGAACTCCCTTTTAAAGAAAGCAAACAAGGAATCAAAAGGGCTAAACAGTAACATCAAATATTGCAGAAATGAAGCAGAAAAATCATAGTTACTGAGCTGTAAATATGGATGTGGAGGTCAAGGACTTGAGTTTTCTACCACTGCCAACTGGGGTATCGATACTTCCAGATTGTGTGATGTTGGCAAATCCTTCAAAGAACTTTGCGTCTGGTGAGTTAGCAGGCAAGTGCAGAAGATCTGACAGAAAAAAGTTAACCCAATAGGTTAGTAAATTCATCAACCGAAAGGGTTTGTATCAATGGACGACAATTTCCTTGTGTTCTCGTGGACTTACTGATGCATTCTGTTACATTAACAGGTGAATGGCACAAGCTAGGAAGTTTAGCAACAAGACTAATATTGAACTTGATACCAAGATTGGGATTATCACGATCTTTAATTAGGACACAAAGGCATTTCTTACTCTTATCCAACACCTGTTTAAGCCCACTACAACAATCTAGGGTAGGAGCTTTAGCATCACCACTGGCATATGGAAGACATGTGGCCAAACCCACTAGTTGGTCTGCACATTCCGCTCTGTCTTGCTGAAAGTCCGATTTTGCAGAACCAATTAGCATCAACAGCACCAAAATATATGAAATTGCTGAGGTAGTCACGCCATTTTTTGAGCCCATCTCTGGCTGAGATAGAGAACACGGAGTATATGGACTTCAAAGAAAAGAAAGGACACCTCAAAAAATAAAATTATCTTGTTTCTCCTCTCAATATAAGGGATGTGAAAAGAAATTGGTACTGGTGTGGGGACAAGAAATAATAATGACTAGCTATTTCAACTGCTACGTGGCGGGTTGGATTTAAAAATAATAAATAAATATGTAAATTTTTTAAAGTATTTTTTATAAAAAAAAAAACTTATATACACATTTAATAAAATAAATTGAGAATTTTATATGTTAATAAATAAATCATTAACGATAAATAAATATAAAAAATGAGAGTCAGATATAGATCAAGATATGTGAACTCGTAACTCAGGTTTTTAACACAGTTGTATTTAATGATTTTATTAAAAATAATTATTTTTTATTTAATTAAATAACAATAAAAATAGAAACAAGAGAGATCAATTAAATAAAATAAGATGCAAAAAATATATTATGTAAGGTTATACATATTAATAATATTATCTGAAAATAGACATCTTGAACATGCAACCTTTTCAACATGTTTTTTTTTTCAAAACAATATTAAGTGAAAATAAAAATCTTATGAATGAATCTAATTAAATAAATCAATAATAATTTGTGTTAATAAATAAATAAAGAGTCATTAAAAATAATTAAATAATTAAATACATATCTGGAAAAGTTGAGAGACAAATATAAATTATGATATTTAATCCTACAACATGAATCATTTATCCGATTGTTTTCAATGGTTATGTTTATTAAAATTAATTTTTTATTTAATAAAATAACAGTGAAAATAAACACACACATAAAATTGATAGAATAAAATCAAAGGGAAAAAATATCTTGCAATGTTGCACTTATTAGAAATACTATAAAAAAACAAAATAATTTTTATTTCTAAAAATAAAGTTCAATTATATATAACATAAAAAGAAATTATAGATGAATTAAAATAATATCTTCAAAAATTAAATAAATCCAAAATAAAAAAACAACCACTATTTAAAAAAAACTAAATACAAAAAATAAAAAAAATAAGAGAGAAGGGATATTAATTGAAATATAATTTAAAAAATTATTAAAAAACATAAAAAAGCACTAATTTCTTTTAAGAAATGAAGAATTGCGAAGAAAGAAAGTTTGGCTCCTGAATTGTCATTCGCCCTAATATTATTTAAAAAAAAAACAATCTTGTCGTTTAAGATTCTAGTCATTGTGATGGTCGAAAAAACATGGTATATGTTTTTTTACTAAAAAAACTTATTTTCCAACCCAATTTTTTACCAAAAAATACCTATAAAAGAGTATAAACACCTTTACAATCCCATAAATGACCTTAAAAAACCAAGAAAAACCACTCAAAAACTCAAAACAAAAAATCTTTCTAAGCTTAGATTTAGTTTTTAGGTCATTTCAAGTTAAATAGAACTCTCCTCACCAGATGAAATCCTTCGACACCAATATTGATCATTTTTATGGGCGAAATCGGTGGAAACACCAATTTTCTATCTCTATTACCGGATTTCGGTAACCTCTCTCCCTCCTCTCTTGAATCAAGAACTAAAAAATAACAAAAATAAATTTTTGTACCAAATTTGGATTGAAAAAATCGTTGAGTGACCAAATTTACATAGGCTGTAAAGTTTGAGGACCAAAATTAATTTTTGTGAACTTTAAAACCATCACTCATTTAAGATATATTTTCTATTTTAGTCCCATGCCTTTCAATTTTAACTTTTATCAACAAATTTAATTTAATTGTCCTTGAATTTGGTTAAAACAAATACAATAGTGCAAAAAAACATTGAGAATTAAATTGAAAAAAAAGAGAAAAAAAATTTAAATAGTATGTCCACAGCAAAATATGAGAGAGCAAATGGTGTTGTGTGCGCACAGTATTTAGCTCACCCATTTTAGACTATAGGTAATTATGCTAGTCACCTTGAAAATCTATAAGCAGATTTCACATTTATTTATTTATAAAAAAAACTAAAAAAGGGGATTAAACTGTTAATTAGAATAATAATTTGTTTATTTTTTTCCCTTTGAATTTTTTCCATCAATGATTTTTTTCTTCAATTTCATGATTTAATCTTGGACTTGCTTTTTTAATTACGTTGTCATGATTTCATATGGTGGATTTAATGAGTTAAGCCGGTTGACTTAAATATTTTAATTAATTTTTTTCTTTAATAAAGCCTAGGTTACGGATCGGGAGGGTCGATTCCAAAATTTATTTTCTTTAAAAAACAAAAATAACATAGTTTTAATTAAAAAAAAATATTTTTTTAAAAAATCAATAGATTAATAGTTTTTACATAATAAAGCCTAATTAAATTGATCAAGTTAGACAAGTTTTTTTCTGTAACCCAAATTGGTCTAGACTCGGGTTAACCAAGTCTTGGATCAACTTGCTAGGCCAATATAGATTTTCAAACAAGGCATTTTAGCTAGAACAGGTTCACTCCATTTCTTTAGATTAAAATATTATTTAGTTCCTATATTCTTAGAAAAATAATTAGTTAGTCATCCTGCTTTAAAATTTTTTAATTTTGACTTATTAATGTAAAAAATAAATTTTTTTTAAAAAAATAATTATTTTAATATATTTTTAATTAAAAAATATTTTTAAAAAAACATATTGTATCACAATAATAGACATACATTTAGCCTCGAACAATTCCAATCACTCACTCCACTTATTTGGGTTCGAAGATATGGTATTAACGTAGAAACTATCCTCCTTACTATATGAACTAGAAACTTTAAAGTCTTCTTTTCATGATTAATGCCATTACTATAAACATAATTAAGTATAGATTATGGCTGTGATTAGTTAAAATCTAGTTGTTATGATCATATGGTTCATATTGCTCTAGGTCTCCCAAATTTGAATGATTGCAATATATAAGGAGTGATATCACCAAACACGTTTACACAAATGTATACATGATTGCATGCTGTGTTCATTTTAAGGTAAGAAGCATTTAAGGCTATGAGTTAAAGAGTTCCCCTCTTCATGCACCTAAATGTTGCCTGAAAGCTCAAGCTATCCATATATTATCCCCGTTGCTATAATGAAAATTCATGAGATTAGTTAAAATAAATATAAACCGATCCGAACACTTATATTAATAATAATAAAAAAATTATGCACTCGGAAAATTAGCATTCCCACTCCTTGCTGGCTATTATTAAGCATGCATCTCCATACAGTCTCATACGACACCTATTAATTCCTCCATCTGCGCGCGTCAGGGCTTGAAGAGTTCATGTCCTTCACAAAGCAATGAGGCCCGCACTCTTTAAGACAATTACCTTGAAATGAGGTAATTGCTCAAATAGATACTGATGGATAGCAAAGCTTTTTCAATTTTCACTTCTTTTTTTTTTTTTTGAAATCTAACATGTAGCCCTGCTTAACAGGTTAGCCTATAGACCTAGCAATTCAAAACGTAGAAGAGGTGGGGTTTTAAATTAAATCATAAAAATTGATTTAGTTAAATTTGGTAGATTTTGTTTGATGTTATTTTTTTAAAATAATATTTTTTTAATTTTTTTAAAAAATATATTTTTTAAAACGATACACTTTTGAATTTATCGAGATAATTCCTTAATTTTATGACTGAGTTTTGGGTTGGAACATGAGCCAGGGTTTAATACCTTTGTTCAAAAAGCTAAATAAAATGTTAATTGTTATTATAAGCACAGTTTTGAGACCCGGACTAACTCAGCAAGTCGACCCAGGACCCGGCCGACCCGGGGCTGGAACCGGGCAGAGTTTCAGAAAAAATAGGGTAAGGAAAAACCTGGTGTGACCCGGTAAAAAACTCGGTTGGAACCTGTTGACTTTTGTTTTTACTAAAACGACGTCGTTTTGATTTTTAAAAAATTGACCAGGGCGACCCAGTGATCTGGTCAAAACCCGGAACCCGGGTCTTGGACCGGGCCGGGTTTAAAACTATGATTATAAGCATTTCAAAACCTGGAATCCGGATCTTGAACCGCACTAGGTTTAAAACTATGATTATAACTATCTTTCCGAGCACTATTATAAGCACTTTTAATATTATACTTCTACCCCTATAGTTTAGGATTCTTCAATACTATTCTTATAGTTTCTAAAAAGTTTCCAATTATATATACCTCATCATTTAGCTACCAAAATAAATTGAAAGCTCATTTTTCTTCACTTTTCCTCCCTCGATTTCTCTAATGTTTTCTCCTCGAATTCTCAAAGATTTAATAATTGCTCACAAAAGCGTACAAATTACTTGAAAAGCAAATTATTGAAGTAGATTTTAAGTTACATTTCACCAGCTAATTAATACTCAAAGTAAATATTTAAAAAAATAAAAGATATTAAATCATAGAATTACAAGAGGAACACCGATGAACTTATAAACCAGAAAAACAAAGTAATCAAAAGGTTATTTTTTAATCCTATTTATGGTTTTTTACTCTTTAATCCATGATTTTTCGATGTTATTTCTATGATTTTCTACTAATCCCAATCATTTAAATAACATTTTTACCCTTCTCTAATTTTATCCTCTAAGATCCTTATATAATATGATAATATCTTATAAGAGTAATAAGAAAAATAAAAATTAGAATCATCACTAATTTTAAGCTCCCATTAGCTATTTAAAGTTTAATAGTCGAAACTCTTTTGAACTTCCAAGGGTCGTACTGAGAACTTCTAAACTATAAGGGTATAATTGGACATTGATAAAAATACAGGGGTGAAATATAGTTTACCCAATTGGAAAAAACCGTTATCTTCAAATTTTGCCCCAAAACAAGAAAAATCAAACCTTGAAATCTCCTTCGTTCTTTCTCTCAATCTACAATTACAAACCCTGAATCCCCAAATGTCAAAAACCCTAGAATCTCCACGAAATCACCAAACCCTACAAATCATCAAATCAGCAATCACTTCAAGACTTCTCCTTTTATCACTAATCCTCCTCTGGCGCACCCTCATTGATCCATACGACACGTCGTCCCCTCTGGACCCCAATTGCCTCTCCACAGACCATCAACAACAAGAACGACATGTCATTCAATTTCCTCGAATTGGGTCTGCAATAGAGGACAGTATTGTATGGGATGGTGTCTATTTTGTCAGAATTGCTCAATGTGGGTATGAATATGAGCAAACTTATGCGTTTTTGCCTTTGCTTCCTGCTTGCGTTGTCCTTTTGTCACGTACAGGTGCGTGAAGTTTGGTGTTTTTTACATTGTTTGTAAGATTTTTGAGGTTTCTAGATCCTAATATGAATTGGGTTCTTCTTGTTTTTTGGCTATTTTGCCTTATTAGTATGATTTTGAGCTTTTTTAAATCGTATGTGGAAATGGTTTTCTTCTTTGGTTATTTTGCCATATGAGTAAGATTTTCGAGCTTTTTGGATCATAAGTTGTCATGAGATTTTTTTATTTTTGGTTAGTTTGCCTTATTAGAATGATTTTTGATGTTTTTGGATGATAAATTGAAATGGGTGGTTTTTGTTTTTGGTTGTATTTAGCTTATTAGTGAGAATTTTGAGCCTTTTGGATTATATATCTGATTGCTTATTTTTTGTTTTTGGTGAATTTTACTGTTGATTTCAGTTTTAGTGCCGCTGGTTTCAGTTATTGGGCACAGGGCTGTGCTTGCATTGGCGGGTTATTTGGTTAATAATGTTGCATTTGTGCTCGCGGCAGTTTATTTTTACAGGTGAGTTGTTGGTTTATGTTGCGTGTGTAATTAGAGTTGATGTGGCTGTTTGTAGCTCGTTGAAGTCCAAAAAATTGCTGGTAATGAATGTCATTTGATTGGCATGCTATATTGAGAATGAGACTCGAGACTCGAGTCCAAATGATTTATTGAAGTAAAATTTTTAATTGGTCGTATTTGGCGAGCCTTTTGTTTGATATAATATACACCCAAACAATTTTTTATTGTGCTATAAAGAAGGCTGATTTT
>Ga0325403_1005554_pt1 | contig 11909 bp, 9 predicted proteins | sample PopdelMetagenome_19_FD_205665 | JGI IMG/M metagenome (GOLD analysis project Ga0325403, IMG submission 205665) | Populus deltoides microbial communities from Bellville, Georgia, United States - Xylem-PdKOR-R4 | ecosystem: Host-associated > Plants > Phyllosphere > Stem > Wood/Secondary xylem...
TATAAGACATAATTGTTGAGATCTAATCATTTTTCTTTCTTATTATTCATATAATTCATCCTTATGATGATGAATTAGATGAATTGATTTATATCCTCTAGTTAAGCTAGGATATAACTTTGTAATCTTGTTATTTGAACTCGTGAAAGAGTTAGAGTGAACTACGACCCTGTAATTTTCCCCACACCAAGATTTTCCACGTAAAAATCTTTAATGTTGTGTGTTTATTCAACTTCATCTTTTATTTTTGTTAATTGGTTAATACTATTTTAATTGCACAAAAAAGGTGAAAAAATTAGGACTTATGAATTATGAATTAGGTTATATTGTTTTTTTTCCCAACAACATTTAATTAACAATAAATTATATGCTATTAGTAAATTGAGATTCTCTCTATCTCATAGGTTAATTATTTTTTATTGTATTTTACTTATGATGTTACATAAAATGGTTAAAAAATTAGAGACATGGAAACTTGCTAAATTCTTGCAAAATAATAATAACAAAGCAGTTATAATTGTAACTTGATATTAAACAATTATTTTAGTCTAATAATTTAAACTATCATCCTAAAAATTACTCTCTGACAATTGAACTCCCATTTGCATTGTATTATATATATGAACAGCTGCAAAAATTATGCTAGTACTGTGCATATATAAATATTTTACTTTGAAGTTATATTTGCATCAACTTACATATTAATTAAAACAAAATATTTTTCTCAACAATTTTTAAAAACACATCCTTATATTATTATCTTGATATATTAAAAAAATAAAATTTTATAAATACCAATAAAGTTTCAATTAATTTTTTTATAAAAAAAAAAAGTAACAAAACTTAAACTGACCGTATCACCAACTCCTGGATTTGCTAGTAATATATATTTATCCTTCAATGAAAAACAAATACCGATAGGAAGAGAACGTGTTGTTTGCGCTGGGGGAGATAATCATAAATTCTCCCCCTCTATTTCATCAATATTTTTATTTGAGTTCATATACTTTAGTTTTTTATTTAAGTGTTTTTGAACATTTAAAAACAAATGAATCGATTACATATATCACAAAAACAAGGTCATGAAAATGTTTCTATAAGAAGCTCAAATAGATATTATTAGCCTGTTGGTCCGTGTTGTCTCGCGGGTTGTAATAAAAAGGATTTAACCGTAAAAAAATATTTATGAATTGATAGTGTGTTTTTTTTAAATAAAAATAAATTTCAACCATAAATTGAATGGTATTGAGATAGAAAAATAATTGATCCATTTGGGTTAAATTAGGCTAGCCTATAAAACTTGTGGTGATAATTTTGAAAAAAAAATTAGAAAGCTTAATTTTAAATCAACTTAATGTTGTTTGACAAAACCAATATAAAAAACAATTTAATTAAAAAAACAAAATGAACTCAAGTTAACCAAGCAAACTCGTGGAAAAAATAATGCATATCATCAGATTTAATAAATTTTTAATCCAAGAGATTATTTTTCATTTAATTACACAACAATAAGACATATGATAATTTTTTTATATGAAACATATTTTTTAAAAGTAAAAAAAAAATAATGATAAGTTTAACTTAAATAAAAAAAATTATTGAAAATGCATTTTTTTAGGTTTGAGTTAAAAAAATATCGATGACTAATAGTGAAATTATATTTTTCAAAAATTGAGGAAAAAAAAGCATAAAAAAACAAATAACAGTTTGGACATCATGGATTAACTCGTTAAACTTGCGACTCGACTAATGAACTCAATTGGGTTCAATAATTTATTTTATAAATTTTTTAAATCAAATATAAAATAGCAAAAAAAAAGCCACGCGGGCCTAGGCGTTAAAGAAAATAGCCCAAACGTGCAAACCTTTCATCCCAACACGCGCACTTAAACCTTCAAAACACCTAAAAAGAACCTTAAGCACGTTGATAAACTCATTTATAGCCCCCCAAAGGCCAAAAAACATATCAGAAAACCAAAATCAACTCGAACCCAGAATCATTCTCGTGGTCAAATCTACTTCTCTGGGAAAAGAAAAGGAAAAAACATTTAGGTGAAACTTTCTTCATTAAATGCAATGTATTAACACCAAAATCAATTATTTTGATAGTGACAATGTCGTCAACAACATTTTTTTTTCTCTACACTAGAATCCGATAATTTTCATTTTCTTTTCTAACAAAAAAAACTGGAAAATAAATGAAATAAATTTTGATATCAAAATTAAATTTTTGAAAATTAAAAGAACTAGTTACCTAATAGCTAAAAAAATGAGGGGTAAAATAAATTTTTAACACAAAATTTAAAACCGCCACCTATTTTACTCAATTTTTTTTACTTTAATCATATTTTTTTCATTTCAACCCTTTCTTCTAAAAAGACATGTAATTGAATACTAATTTGGACATAAAATAGCCAAATCATACAAGAAAAGAGGATCAATTTAGAAATTTAAACCATAAAAAATGCTGCAATATTTAACCTACATGCTTTAGTTTTTGTTAATTAATTGACGGGGTAGAGATACCAAAATTGTGTGTACCTGGTATCAAATTTGTTAATTAATATTAAGGACGCATCATCAGACGGAGTGACACTGTCCATAGAAGGACTTTCCAAAGGTGTTAAAAAAATTGCATGAAAGAGGAGAGTGAGGGGGGGGGGGGGGAGCCCCCACAACTGGCTGTCCCCGCTGCTGGACAAAACTGCCACCTCCAATAATGCCATTGGGACCTTTCAAACCAGACAACTGATCTCCATTCCCTTCTTCTCTCTATCTACCTGCTAAACCCTCACCAACTCTCAACTCTTTTCACTCACTACTATAATTTACATCTTTCTAGCTAACTTGGGTGGCTCTCTCTCTCTCTCTCTCTCTCTCTCTCTCTAACCCTTCGTTTGATTTTTAAGTTTTACCCATCTTGAACTATCCTTCTTGGGCTCCATTTCTAATTACTAATACTACTACTAGCTAGGTTAGTTACTCTCTCTCTCTCTCTCTCTCTCTCTCTCTCTCTCTCTCTATCTCTTCCTGTAGAGTTAGTTCTTCAAAGCATTTAATGTTATTATTCTATATAAGAGGATCACCAGCTGCAGAACACAAAGGAATATATTAATTTTTGTGGTGGTGTACATGGGGTCTCCTCTGCTTCTTGGGGGTTACATTTATTACTATTGTTTTGTTAGCACCACAATGGAATGTTGGTGAGGAAGTGAGAAAGAGAGAGAAATTAATTTAACGCTCTCGCTCTTGCAACTAGCTACTACTGCTCATCGATGGAGAGGCTCCAAGGACCCATCAACTCTTGTGTATGTTACTGCTATTCATTTTAGTACTTCCCTCTCTTTCCTTGAGTACCTTAACTAGAATCAAAGAAATGGACTTGCATTTACTTGTCCGAAGGCTTGCATTCAATGCATTGCATTATTTTTCTAGAAATGCTAACGTTTCCTGTACTGTTTCTTCCACTTTAACATTCTATTTTCGTTCTTCCTTTGTTTCACTTTCTCTATTGAAACTGAAACACCTATCAAATCCATGACAGTTACTTTTTCTCTATAATTCCTCAGAAGGTTAGGTGTAAAACCCCAACTAAGAACCTCCCTCGTTACCTTTCTTTTGTTTAAGATTCTTTTAATGAGTCTTAGTTTTCCTTTTGCAGTTCTTAGAGGAGCATAGCTTGGATTTGGGGTGCTTAGACCAAGTATTTATCAACACAGAAAGCTTAATATTTGGAGAAGAAGAATCACACATTTCAAGTCCAAGTTTTGAAGACAAAATGCCTTTTCTTCAAATGCTTCAAACAGTAGAAACCCCGCCATTTTTTCCCTACAAAGAACCCAGCTTTCAGACACTACTAAAACTCCAACACCTCCAAAAACCATGGAATATGAGCACTTTTTACATGCCTGAAACAGATACCCAAGTTCAACCACTAGAGCTTGAAAGTTGTGTCACCCATGACATAGTTGATTTACACTCGCCAGTCAAATCTGAAACCAAAGAGCACCCAAACCCACATTCAAATTCCTGCCTCGAAGGTGTAAGTCCTGAGCCCGCAGAACCCAATTCAGACTCTTCAATTCCATGGAGGGCTCAACCCCAAACCGTGCCTAATATGACAACCCATTTCTCCGAATCCTCTACATTAATAATCACAAGAGAAAGAAGAAAGAGAAAACGTACAAGGGCAACCAAGAACAAAGAAGAAGTAGAGAGCCAACGCATGAACCACATTGCTGTTGAACGCAACCGCCGTCGCCTAATGAACGACCATCTTAACTCTCTCCGCTCTCTCATGACACCATCTTATATTCAAAAGGTAGTCATATAATTACTATCTAAATTCTCAGCTGCGTTATTTTCTTCTATTTCTTTCAAGAATTCAATTTTAGATTTTCGAATTCAAAACCCCTTAATTATTTCTTTTTCCACTATTTTCCTCGAGAACTAAGTTTTATATATTGTGGGCTAAAACTTCGTGTCTTTCTTTCTTGTATTTTTTTTTGTTGGATAAAAAAGGATGATCAAGCATCGATCATAGGAGGTGCAATAGACTTTGTGAAGGAACTAGAGCAGCTTGTTCAATCTCTTGAGGCACAAAAAAAAATTAGAGAAATAGAAACAGCCTCCACCGCGGGCATTTCTCCCAACCAGTACTCTACTTCGCAGCCACAATGTGACCTTCTGTTGGAGGAGGGAGGCACTTGTGAAGAGGAAAGTACAGTGAAGAAGAAATCAGAGGCAACAGAGATAGAGGTGGCTGCAGTACAAAACCATGTAAATTTGAAGATAAAGTGTCAAAGAATTCCCGGGCAGTTGTTGAGAGCTATTGTTGCATTGGAGGACCTTGGGCTTACGGTTTTGCACCTTAACATCACTTCTTCTCAAGCAACAGTTCTTTACTCTTTCAATCTTAAGGTACCACTCCTCGTGTTCCCTAAGCTATTTTCATTGTTTCTTTGTTTTGGTCAACTATTCTGACTAGCCAGCTAAGCTAGGTTCTTGCCCTAATCCAAAAGACCAAAACCCCATTATCATGCCAGCTCTTTATTTTTATGGGTTTTATTGTGGTGCTGTCGTGGCAGTTAGAGGATAATTGTAAGCTGGGATCAACGGATGAGGTAGCAGCAGCAGCTCATCAAATTTTCAGCAGTATCAACGGTTAGCTGATGGGTCTAAGTATGATAGGACTTAGGAGTTCTGCTAGGCAAGAGAGCCATCAAATTTACAGCTGAATTTATAGGATTACTAATATTACTGTACTACCCTTTCTATGGAAAACAAGAAAATGTAAGTTTGGCTTTATGGGGATGGTAGACGAGGAGCAGAATATGCAGAAGGGCAACACCATTGTCTCCATTCTGAGCTCTTACTTTTTAGTGAGAGGGTTGCTAGCAGTGCACCGGGGCAGATGATGCTTTGCTTACTGCTTAACTTGCTAAAAGAGATTGCCTTGCTTATTTATTAGCCTTACTGAGTATGACGGTGCTTTTAAAAAACATTTTTTTGATTGAAAATAAATCTTAATAATATTTTTAATCTTTTTTATTTTTTATACGAGGACATCAAGTCATTAAAAAAGAAAACGAAACGAAATGCCAAATTGGACTGAGACTTTAAAATATGGGTGTGTTTTTGGAGATTGGGTTTTGGGTTCTTTTTTTTATTTTTTTTATTATTTTTATTTTTATTCTTGGTGTGGGGATTGAGTTGAAAAAAAAAAAAAAAACCTGCTTGGTTGCAGGGTACAGTCGGTGGTCCAAGCTGGGAGTTGGGGCAAATACCATAGAACAATAATCTAATATCTCTCTCATTATGACAATTGCAAATGATGTTGCTCTTTTCATATTGACTTTGGGATGTCCGTATGCATGGATTTGGATGTTTCATCATTATACAATATCCTATGCGCCTGCTCCTTTTCGTCCTCTCCTTTTCGGCTTGGCTGGCTTTAGGTTTTGTGTCCATATTGGATTTTAATTCGTGGATATGCATTCAAGTTTAACTCGCTAATAACCTATAGTTCTATGTTGGAAAATTGCATTAACATGATATACAGATTATATTGACTAAATTTAAACATTGATTCTCAAATTCATGATCTGGAATATTTGGAAGTGAAACTTGGAACGGCAAGAAAAATGTTGGGACGTGAAGGTTAACACAGTATTTGCAATGAAAACACGGGAATCGATCAACCCAGTACACTCTAAAATTGATGTTGCAAGAAAGGAGGTTGAACTGGTTAGAACATGATGTGTCTTTGCTTCATGAATTTTTGAGTTAAGATTTGAAGGCGTTTTCATAGCTTTTTCTTATAAACAAAAAAATAACAATAAATTAAGCGCCAGCAGACAAGCGAAGAAGCAGAAGACAAATTTGCATAAACCCGGGTTTTGAAGAATTGTCAATTAAAAGATAACATCAAGACCAGGGAACCACAGAGCAAAACAAACAACAAAGGATGCAACTGAGCTCCACGCAACCATATTCTGAACAAAACTCAAAGCAGTACTTCTGAGCAACTAACAATAACAGCATCAATGGCATAAATCAAGACACTAAAGAGAAAGACTGGGATCCATACTGGCAGGGTTTCATGGAGTAAAATAACTAGCAGACCAACCAAGAACAACCCAAGCTATACAGAGAAAGCATAACCCCTAGATCCAGCCACTGTAAAACACTTTCAGGGATATCAACACCAACTGCATCATTAAAAGAATCCACCAGAGATATGAGATAAAGACACAAAACCCATGTGATCATAATTTATAGAGACACCTTGTTTGGCATGACCATATATTGCGATTAGCTTCATGCAAGATATGAGATAAAGACACAAAACCCATATTGTAAGAAGAAAAATGAGTAATTAAGTAGGATGAAGAGTTCATGATAATGCCCATGGCCTAATAGATGGTTTATGCATCCGGTTAATCACATTAGAAGAGTCAGATTCTACAATAATTTTCACTTCAGACAGATCCTTCTCTGGAAAGGGATAATTCTAGAGCTTTAACCATAACTAATAGGTTTTTGATCCCTGCAGGGATAGTGAAAAGTCCCAGCACCATTACTTTATGATAACATAGAACCCCACCTATACCAACAAAACCAGGCTTGCCAAAATAAGATTCATCCATATTCCATTGTAACATAAAGGGCTAAGGGCAGACCATACCAACAGTATTTTGTTTAGATGAAACATGGACCTCTCTTACCTTTTTTTTTTTTTTTAATAGTAACGGCAGCTACGGGAGAGGTTATCTTATTCCTATTAGCTTAAGCTTAACCTCGTGGATTCATTCGTCTTCAAATAAATTAGAAAAAAATTGTTGTAAGTAGCAAGCTTCATACTTGAACCACACCATTTTACGACAGCGGAGTCTATACTGCGAAGCAGATATTAGTGACGTGGTTGAAGGATTGATCGCAAAGGGCAAAGAGTTTTGAGGGATGGAAAAGGGGTAAAGTCAAAGTGTGAGGAAAGGAGAAACCCCATGTTCCAAGTTTCTGCAGATTGTCATAGGGGTCAGATAGAGAGATGCACACTGTACAGCAGCTATAATAGCACATATCCCCATGTCCGAAAGCATCCCCGACGTCTGGTCAGAGACATATCTCCATTTTCCAGCCCAGTCCTAGTCAGTTTGGTCTTTCGAGTCTCTTCTTTTAACAGCTTTTTTGCTCCTATTTTTTTTCCCGTCCTCTTTCTCCAAGGTCAGTCTCAGTCTCGAATCATATATTTTAACGAACTTTTTTTTTCTTTAAAAAAGAAGGAAAACCACTGCATTTTACCAGCTTATAATATCCATAATATTACCGTTTGTTACCAGCTTTACTTGAAGTGGTTTAATAAGATAAAGGAAAAAAAATACTTTGAATAATTGTATCTGATTGGACTGTTTAATGCTGAATTTGTGTGTATAATTACACAAACTGAATTAGGTTCATACAAAATCTAGATGGATGTGTCAATACATAATTAAGTCATCAAAATTGCATAACTACACTAACTGTGTTTTTGATACCGTGGAAGCTAAAAACAACAATAAATAAATAATACAAAAAAACTTGTAGATATGAATCCTAAATTTACAGGTTTGTTTTCTCTAAAAAAAAATAGTAATAACATTTGTTTTTTCGTGAGATTTACAAAACTTTAAATAGATAAAAATTTCTATCTCAACTAGGAAAACAAAAATTTAAAAATGACAAGGAAACAACCACATAATTTGAAATAAGAAATGAAATCTGAAAATAATAAGAAAAATCATAAAACTATCAAAATCAGGATCTTAGGGCAGGACTTTTAATATCTAAAAATTCAACGATTCAAGTAGATACTTTTAGGAAAATGATCTCTAGAAATCCCTATAAAAATCCAAGCACGATTCAACAATTAGATTAAAAGTTATGATTCTTTTAAGCTATTATTCTAATCTAGCGCGATTAGACCTCCTCTTGTGTCTAGATATATCATATTAATTCATAAATATATTTGTTAAGCTATCCACGTAGTCTATTCGAGACAGATACTCATCTAATTATGACAGACTTACATTTGATTGTTCAGAATCATATGTTACCACAAGTCCGACTACCTAAATACATTTTTTATTCATAATATTAATGTTTACATAAAGTATTTTTCCAAATCATCTCATTTTTTTGAAACAGCTGAAGGTTATCTCTGTAGTTCTTGGAGTGTATAGGCCATATGCATGGTTGAGATTTTTTAATGATGGATTACTAGACATGATTATTAAATGGTATATTGCTCATCCCGATTTATATTTTATTAAGTTAATTAGCCAGTCACTAACCTTGGGCAACTTCCACCTTGATAACAATGGATCCAAAAGGAACATTGGTCTCAGATATTGGAATAGGAGACTGTTTTATTTGGAAAGCCGAGCCATCATATTCAAAAATTAATCTCGTTTTCATGTTATCATTGGCATTATATCATATTAATCTCGAATTTCCATATTATCATTATCTTATTGTTGCTTCTTCGAGTACATTAGCATATATTATTGAAAAGGTTTCTGCAGGTTGCTGTGAGAGAAGTTGAGAGTCTCAAAATGGTAGATTACCAAAGATATCGCCGTCAGGTTTGAAAACAACAATGACGAAAAATTCAAGGGGAAAGGACAAAAATAAAATAAATAAACAAAAAGAAAGGGCGTCATTACAAGTCATATTTTTTCCTTGAAAATCAGCTTTTTCCATTGTTTTTTCTTCTGTTTCTTCCACAGCATCTTCCCCGACTTTCCTATGCCTAGTAACTTGGTAATGTCTTGTGTTTCTCGTGGCCGATGCATGCAATATTCGATCTATGTTCCTCTTCCATTTGCTAGCTAGTATGAATACCTTATGTACTAGTGGAAATAATGTCATTATGTCCTGAAAATTTTGCATCATTAATCCAAGTATAATCACTTTAATCAATAAAGAATCAATGGTGACCCAAATCTATCGTAAATATTATTTGAACATTCGAACATGATTTAAATTAATATTTTTATCTTTTATTAATTAACATAGTTTAATATGAATATAAATTGGGTTGATTTACCATAGATGTGTTTTTTTTTTTTTGGTAAAAGGCTATTCAATTGTAGAAACAAAAATTATTGAAACGTTATTGTGGATTTTTTTTCTTCAGTGTGCGTGTTTGCTAATTTTTATTTATGTTTTTCATTAATGAAGATTTGATTTGACATGCAAATGACAGAGCAATATTAGCCATTAAACAAACTAAAAAGACATTATTTTTTTTAACATAGGGGTTGTTGTATTTTTTTAATAATATAAATGTTTGGACTAATTTGTATGTAATTTAATTAATTTTATCAATTCTAAAATTAATAATTATATAAATTTTTAGAGATTCTAAAATTTATAAAACTTAATAATTTTTTATAAAGTAAATTATTAAACTATATTTTTTAATAATAATATTAATGAGAGAGTTGTGTTCGTTTCCTTGCTAATTATGGGCTATGGCATCATGGGTGTAGGTTAATAATCCATTCAACCTAGGAAAGGAACAAGAAAAAAGCAAGAAAACCTAACCCTTCAAATCAATCTTCAAATTCCAAAGAAATGGATGGAAATTCACGTACAAATTGTACAAAAGTGCATCTTATTGCTACCAATACCTGTCTCTTACACCACAAATTCCAAAGACAACCTGTCTCCCATCTGCCTGGTGTATTTTGGCCTCTCTATGAGCACCATTTCCAAATGTTAAACTACACAACTCATCCTAATTATTACCCAAACAAATAGTCTTCTTTCTCGGTTGAGTATGAACATGGGTAACCTTATGAACGCTGACGTCTATTATTTTTCTGGTGATTCTCTAGTACATCACCAGAGATTCCCCATCTTAGCTAGACCATCCCCTATCCTAGCTAACATAGTGACGCCCCCCCATGTATAGACTCCATGTAATTTTTTTAATCCTGGATTTAATTTTGTTCCTTGTAAATCAATAATTTTATGCGTGAATTGGGTTTTGATATTAGAAAATTTATGTTTTAAATTACATAAATTATAACTTTTTTGGGCAGAATATTAATGGTAAAAGAAATTATCTCAAGATGGGTCTATATAATATCTATGACTTGAGTGTCCTAATTAACATGTATGATTCTTAAGTCAAAAATAAAAAATATAATTATCAAGTTATAAATTGTATTTATAACTCTCATGTCATTTGTATTATCTGTAACTCAATTAAATATGTGAAAAAAAAATTATGCTAAATTCCCAAAATACTCCTCCATGTAATAACAAATATATAAATTAAAGAAAGGTATCGCAACCCAAATTGATTCTTGAAAGTACTCTTCTTGGGCTCTATTTCGCATTGCAATTTAATTGTATTTTTAGAAAAAAATATAGCTTTTAATTATATTTTTAGATCATTAAAATGTAATGATTTCAAAATTTAATTTTTTAAAAATATTATTTTAAAATAAAAAAATATTTTAAAAAATAATATACATCACACTGGCTCCTTGAGCCCCCTTTATCCACCGTGCGGAGAATTAAAATCATTTTTCTGATTATTTTGACCAACGACTCAAAAAGAAATCATATATATCATCACCTGCAGCTGAAGTGCATGATTTTCTGTTTTTTGGTTGGTTACTCCAAGCGCAGGCAGTCTTCTCTTGGATTCTTTCCTTTTCTCTAAAATCCAAGTCAATTAAAAAAGTCAAAGCGTCAAAAGGTTTGAGTTTTGGTGCTTGTATGGTCAACCACGCTTTCACCATGCCTAGCGCGCGTGTGACATGTCTGTCGCACTTTTTGTTGATGCTGGTGCATGCTTTTGCACGGGTTGCGGTGCTTTTTATTAAAATTTATTTTTTTAGATAATTTTTATATACTTATATCATAAATTAATTTTAAAAAATAAAAAATATATTATTTTTATATATTTATAAATAAAAAACACTTTAATAAAAAATAACTTGGAAAGGCTTTCGGTTTATGTTAGCTTTCGGCGTGTGATAGTCCTAAGCTATGGCTTTCCCATTTAAATAATAATAATAATAATAATAATAATGGTTACCTCAAAAGACCAATTTAGAAAGTTGCTTTTGCACTGCAATCAGTCAACAATTATAAGGTTACCTCAAGAGTTCCGAAATAATACAACTAAAGACCCATAAACAGTAATGGAAGAGATTTATTAACGACAAAACGCAAGTTAATTCGCGCTCTTGATGGGTTAAAAAGATGCATGGTCCTTTTGGTTTGTCTTTTTTGTCAAATCTTTATTTATTTTTCATGAAACTGAATGTGAATGTGAAGTAATTAATTTTTTACTAATCAGTCACACATGATCTCTTAACTTGATTTATAAATTTATTAAAAATAATTAAGGT
>Ga0325403_1005556_pt1 | contig 11906 bp, 12 predicted proteins | sample PopdelMetagenome_19_FD_205665 | JGI IMG/M metagenome (GOLD analysis project Ga0325403, IMG submission 205665) | Populus deltoides microbial communities from Bellville, Georgia, United States - Xylem-PdKOR-R4 | ecosystem: Host-associated > Plants > Phyllosphere > Stem > Wood/Secondary xylem...
ATTTTATGTATTTATCTATATATTTGGACCCAACGTATAAAATAAGTATAATACATATCTTAAAATGTATTTTTTATATATTCATCTATGTATTTGGACGCAATATATAAAATGAGTATTGTACATACCTCAAACACTCGTCTTAAAAAATATTTTTTTTCCCCAAGAGAAAGCAACGTAAAAGCACAAGTCTTTAAAATTTAAGCACTGACCATATAGTTTCCTCCATCAGATTCTGCGTACACACATAGCGCAAAAACTCCTAGATGTAAATCAAAAAACTTATCCACGCATATAATTAAACAACTCAATAACCATTATGTAAAGTAATGAAAGAAAAATTCATCAACAATATACAAAAATAAAATTGAGAAAACCAAGTTATAAATAAAAATCAAGATATTTAACATCGCAACATGGATAATTTACCTGGTCATGTTTAATAAAGTCCTCTATCAAAATAAATTTGTAATAGAAAAACTCATAAAATTTGTAATAGAAACGGATACACACATAAAATTTATTAAACAACAATTAAAAAATAATAATGTAAGGCTGCACATATGAAAAATCTTATAAAAAAATCAATATTAAAAAAATTAATCTACATAAAATTAAGAAAAAAAACACGTCAAACTCAAGACTCAAGTGCCTTGGATCTGGCAACCATGTCAGACCCACATAAAATTTATTAAACAATAATGATATATAAAAAAACAATACATGGCTACACATAATACATAAAATTTATTGAACAATAATTAAAAAAAACAATACAATGTTGCACTTATGAAAAATCCTATATAAAATCTATATAAAATTTTAAAAAAATCACAGATAAATTATATCCATCTCTCTAAAAACTAAGCACACTCAATATCATTTAAAAATAAGCACAATTTAATTAAAATATAAACCAAAAATTTATTTGAAAAAATATTCACAAATAATGCATTATTTTTTAAAAAATTGAAAAATAAAAAAAGAATATATATAAAAAAAACTATGCCAGGAGCTTGCGGATTCGGTAAGTCAAACACTTGGGTTTAGCAAACATGCAAGACCCACATTACTTTGGACTTGACAGCCTGTCAAGTCCAAGCACTTTGGACATGGCTGACGCCAAGTCCAAACACCTTGGGTTTGGTAAAATGTCAGACTCACGTTACTTGAGTTTGACAAACATGTCTGATCCACTTTACTTTGATATGACAAAGAATGAGGACCAAAGTTAACTTAACAGACAAATATTCATACCTTTTTATTTTTTTGCAATGGGCATCATGATTTTCTAAAGGAGAGAGGGAGGGAAAACCCCCCAACCGGAGCTTCTTCATGGGCCGACTTGGCACACATGTGTTGCCGCTGTGCCTGGGGTGGTGAGAAGCATCCAATGCCCGCTCCGCAAGGTAGCGCTTAGTTCTGTTTTGGGGCCGCACGCGCCACCTGAATGGCGAGGGCAACGCCCACCTGCTGGCGCGTACTTAGCACATGTTAGCCAATTCTAAATATAAATAATAATTTATATACATACAAATAATCAATTACCCCTGACCCCACATGATATTTATAATAAAACCATATAAAAACAACAAAAACACCTTCTACATGCAGCCTTAATTTTGTTGAAATCCAAGTATAATTTTGTATTTGAACTATTTCAATAAAAATAAAATAAAAAACCCCTCAACACATGCATATTTTTCTCTTCGGAAGCATGGTTATATCTTCACTATTTATTTTTTTTTTGTAAAAAGACAAAAACCTCTCAACCTAAAAGTTAAAATTTTAAGTTTCTTGGAAGGCAAATCAATATATATTTGTAGCTTCACAAGCTCAAACGACTATCCTACCTTATCATTTTTTTAATTTCAAATATATCCTATAAAAAAAAACAATCCTACCCTTAATTACACACTTAAAATTTTTTTTGGTAAAAATAATGTGTCTAGGTAATCATGGACAACGAACTTTTTAGTTTTGGTTATCATTATAATTATGTCAGCTATCTACAGCAAGATTACCAACACCCCCCCCCCCCCCCCCCCCCCAAGGCATCCAACCAGTAGTATTATCAGAATTCAAAGAGATGAGAATCTCTCTACTAATAGTACTCGCACACTGTCACCCTGTGTGACGACCAGTAACCTCAAACTCCCCTATTTAAAACCACAGAAGAAGTCTTTGAAGTGTGAATTCGTTAGATAAGCCGGCTTTCTTGTCATTTTCTCGGTCAACATCCTTCAAAGTTGGGAAACTATCTATCAATTAACCCAGTCGAGGCCTTGTCTGTTTCCCTCTCTTTTCCATTTGCCGTCATGTCAATACGAGATATTGTGAGCTAGCAACCTGTTGTCTTTGTTGTTAAGGTCATGGCACAAAGATGCAAGCACTTCTCGTCGAAATCTGATCACAGAACGTCTGGTGCTAGAGTCCATCACCCAGACCCTCTTTTAGGCCTAGCCGTGGCCTAAAGGAAACGAGCTTGTTCATGGATCCGGTTGGGTGCGAGGTCAAGACATCAGGCTCTCCTTTTTTCAATTAAGGATATATACATCATGCGTGGCTCTCCTTTTCCCAGTTTGCAGCATGAGAAGAAGGTATGCATTCTGTCTTGGAAATCCCCAATCTGGTGCCCAGCTAGATTGCGAGAGAGAGAGCTCTGGCTGGTAGCATCGGCCATTTTAATGGGAAGCTATCTTATTGAGGGACACCAACTCCTACAATACGAACATTTTTCATTGATACTATGCTCCCAAAAGCCTAGTGCACAACTCTTGGGATCAAGCTTTAATTTAATTTATCAAGAGCCGGTTTAAAGCCACAAACAGGTTCACATATTTAATTCTTCCAGAGGCAACTACAGTTTTCTTGAATGTTAGCTAAAGGTGCTCTTCCCAGAGTCTCCCTCTTCGCTTTTAATGTGTCTTACAGTCTCTGATCAAACAGCCAAAAATGTCAACGCCCTAGACAACTAAGGCATTGAAAGGGCAAGCAAGGATAGCTCTTGCAAACTAGAGGCCGTTAGCATGCCATCCGCTAGTCACTTGTTTACAGAACTCATTGCTAGTGAAAAATCACTAGCAACACCTGAGCTATTTCACATCTGCCTATGGAGGATTTGATTCAAGATTTGCTTCAGCGGTTTACAGCCTCACGTTTTGAAAAGTGAGGGGAGAGCTTCTTCTCCAACTCCAACAAACTGAAATTTCAAAAACAATGACTAGTGAGGAAACTCAAATTTGAAAAACCAAAAATCTAGAACGCAACTGAACAAAGGAAAAAAATAATATTCACTTACATCTCATATTTCTGAAGAGCCTCATTTCGTTTTGCCACATACAATTCACTGTCTTTAGGTATATTGTTCAAAGGATTGAACACTACAAGCATTAAAATTACAGTTACCAATATATTACATCCAGTTTAAGATACAGGCATGGAGGAAGATTTGGACATCAAACCAAAACTCAAGTATTTGCTCGAATTTATGCATAATCTGGACCAAGTCACTTTCGTTGTCATAGCAACAACTTGAGTGATTCCATTGGCTTTACAAGAGATTATTTTTAACAATCTTGAAAGAATATCAATCAAATTTTGTTTTGCCACTATATAAAAATCCATTTGATGTAATGCAATCATATTATGGAATGGCTTAGTGTCCACAAAGCTGTGCAAAATGCAAAATCCTGTCATTTCCAGAATACACAAAACACAATCCGTGAAGAAGACATACTTGGAACTGGTGCCAATTCTTTCACCTCCACATTCTTCTGAACTTTCGGAGAACCGGGATTGTCAGTCGGCTGGACACCCTGTTCAAGCAAAACATAGCTTACTAAAGTAACAAGAAAAAAGGTCAAATGGAATTGATTAGTCATGGCAATATGTTAAAGTTCAATGCAAAAGGAAGCAATTAAGACTCCCAAGTCAAGTCTTTAATGATGGATTAAGTGTTTGTTTGCTTAATTTTACCAATTAAGCTCCTTTTTTTCTTTTTTCTTTTTCTCTCCACCTTTCTTGTCTCCTTTAAATAATTATGTATTTGGAAGCCAACAGATTCTTAAATAAAAAAGAGCTGAGATGATTAGCAACTGTTACCTTCTTCCTTTCCCTCCTCTTGAGTATCTTTACGTGGCACTTTTTAATGTAGTGCATCAAATGATATCTAGAATGTCTAGAGAACAGCTGTTCTCTTATCCCTGGATTCTCAGCCAGCCAATCAGAAATATCTTTGGACTTGACCACCTCATCTTTATCCAAAGATTCCAGCCAGGAATAAACCGGCAGCCATTGATCAGTGCGTTGAAATCGAGCATGTGGAACATCAACCTGATTCGTCTCCGGCACCTGATATAGGAAAAATGGCAACTACTTAGCTCATAATGCTTTGATGATGATGATGAATTGATGATGATGATGATGAAAGCGCAAGGTACCTGCTGACTGTGATCGGGGAGCCTCATGTAATTTTGAATAGAAAGCAAGCGATCAACGAGGTCTGAACGAGGCATGGATTGTAAATCAGAAGGCAAAGATGAGTAATTAGAATCGATCCATGACTCCACCTCGGTCCCACTCACTGCTTTCACTCCAGGAAACGCACTGAGCCAAAGTCGAGCCATTGTTTCCCATTCTTGTGATTGATTAGGGTTTGATCCGCTTCCTCTGTTGTTGTTGTCGTCTTCCCCTTCTAGGGTTTGTTCCATTGATTTCGACATTTTTGTTTTTGATTGACTAGCCACCCACTCCCTCCCTTCCTCAAACGCTCAAAATATCGTGTAGCATCCCTTCTGAATTCTGATATCGCTGAAACGATGCCGTCTTTTTCATCGGCTTAAACAGTCTGTTTTGGGGATAATGAACTACGAACTATACTTGGGAAGCAGCAACAAAAATAATCCCTAGGAGTCCAGTGCTCTACCCTGCTTCTGAAAGTTCCACCCAAGATTTAGTTTCCCAAAAAAATAGTTTAAATTTTTATTTATTTATTTATCTGGATGAAATGATGAAAACCTTCGGCTTCTGGGGTTGAAATGTGAAGGCTTAGATATAGGTTTTGCCACCGGGCTTGGTTGTTCATACAAAACAAGTTATTTAAATATTTAAATCAATAAATTCACGAGGATAAATAATCTATGGAAAAGAGATATAGAATGAAGATCCCATGAAGTGTATGATTCAATAAATTGATGTTAAATCCTTGAATGAGCTTAAATGCCTTAGAATGTTTACCTAATAACAAGAGTTATTTATAAAAATTGATCATGTTAATTTATCTTACAGAGAGTGATATTCCATATACATGGAGAGTAAAGTTTAAGATGCTTAGGTCCTTATCATTGGTTTGTGATTCTCGATGTTTCATTGATAGTATTCGGTATTAGAAATGATCATTTTTTGTTCGATTTGATTTTTATTAAAATAAAATAACCAAACTAAAATCTTGTTTTTAGAAAAAAAACTAAAACTGGTTCAAACCGACCGGTTTTGATTCGGTTCGGTTTTTTAGGACAAAAACCGGTTCAAATCGATTTGGTTCAGTTTTGGCTAGGTTTAGCTTGTTTTTTCCGATTTGGCTATATAAAAAAATTAAAAACATGGCCATATTCAAGTTACAGAGCAAGTATGAGTGAATGCAATTTTAAAAAGTTGTCAATGCAATCTGAGCTCCCATGTCCAAGGCACGTAAGAAGTTGAGAATTATATGTTTTGTATTATATATTCAGAAAACGTGAAGTAGTAATATATACAAGAGTATGTGCTACTACATATCTGCTATTCAAGGAAAGTAGATCATACAATAAAAGCTGATTACATTTATATCCTATAATCTCGTTCAATCAATCAGAGAGATTTGTTTTCCTTCTTCATTCACTGTCTTGTAACATATTTCCTTTCCTTTAACACTCCTCCTCAAGTTGGAGCATGTATATCAATAGTGCCCAACTTGCTCAGATGTGTATGGAAAATAGGTGCACGCAGTGGCTTAGTAAATAAGTCTGCTACTTGCTCTCCTGTTCTGACATATGAGGTTTTGATCTCTCCCCTTTGAATTCTTCACGAACATTGTGGCAATCGATTTCAATGTGTTTTGTACGTTTATGATACACGGGATTTGCGGCTATGTGCAAAGCAGCTTGATTCTCACAGAATAATACTGCTGGTTGAGGATGTTCAACACATAAATCTCTTAATAAAAATCGTAGCCAGCTCATCTCACAAGTAGCTGCAGCCATAGATCGATATTCAGCCTCTACGGATGATCGGACAACTGTAATCTGCTTCTTGCTTTTCCATGACACCAATGACTTTCCAAGAAAGATATGATAACCAGTTACTGAGAGACGTCTTGTGGGGCACCGCGCTGAATCTGCATCACAATAACTAATCAAATAGAGATTATTGTGGGAAGGAAACATCAAACCTTGTCCAGGAGCCCCTTTGAGATATCGAAGAAGTCGATATGTCGCATCAAGATGGTGTCGCTGTGGGTCTTGCATGAACTGGCTTAATGTGTTGACAGTGTATGCGATTTCTGGTCTTGTGATGGTCAAGTAATTAATTTTCCAACTAGGCGTCTATATCTTGCTGGCTCATGTAGTGGACTGTTACCTGCAGATGTTAATACCAAATCTGCCTCCATTGGTATCTTTGTAGGTTTAGCAACAAGTAATCCAGCCTCCTCCAATATGTTTAGTGTATATTTTTGTTGACAAATGGTGATTCCAGCTTGTGACCGTGCGACCTCAACTCCAAGAAAATATTTCAGGGGTCCGAGATCTTTAATTCAAAATTTGCTATTGAGAAAACCTTTCAAGTTCTTAATTTCTGCTTCATTGTTTCCTGTGATCACCATGTCATCAACATATAACAACACAATAGTGAGTGAAGTCCCCTTAACTTGAGTGAATAAAGAGTAGTCTGCCTTGGATTGACAGAAACCGATGGTCTGTATTGCTGAAGAAAATTCTCTAAACCAGCTTCTGGATGCCTGTTTAAGCCCATATAAAGATTTGTGGAGTCGACAAACAATGTTCCCCCTGTCAATGACAACTGGGAGGAGGCAACATGTAAACTTCCTCTTGGAGTTCGCCATGAAGAAAAGCATTTTGAACATCTATCTGGTGTAAAGACCAGTTGTGAACAGTAGCCATAGCTAAGAGGCAACGGACAGTAATGAGTTTGGCTATTAGGGCGAAGGTCTCTTTGTAGTCATTGCCTTCGCGTTGGGTGAAACCTTTTGCAACAAGGCGAGCTTTGTGGTGTTCAAGAGTCCCATCAGATCGATACTTAAGTTTGAACACCCATTTGCAGCCAATAGGTCATTGACCATGTAGGAGAGGAACAAAACTCCAGGTATTGTTGTCGGAGAGAGCTTTGAGTTCGACTTGCATGGCAGTGACCCAATGGGAATTTTGACAGGCCTGTTCATAAGTAGCAGGTTCTACCAAGCGGGAGATATGAGCAACAAAACATTGGTATTGAGGGGACAAGCATGAATAGGAAACATACTGATGAAGTGGATGTCGTGTGCTGAACATGGACCGCGAGGATGTTGCCTTAGACAGGAGCAAAGTTGAGTGATGAGCCACGTAATCTTTGAAATGAGCTGGTGGTTTGGAAGAACAGGTGGATTGGCATAGTGTAACTTGGTGGGGGGATCTGTCATTAAAAGCAGGTTCTGGTGAGGGTGCGGTGATGGTAGAAGGTGAGGTAGTTTCGGGTGTGTTGTCAGTAATGGTAGTTTCTAGGGTGGCTGTGGTTACTGGAAGGGAAAAGGGATTAGGAAGATCGGTGTTGTGTGGTGAGGGGAAGTCTGTGAGAAAAGGATCCAGAGTGGGAGTGGGAGAGGGAGATGGATAAACAAGTGGCACGACAGGTTGGGTGGCATGTATGGGGGAGGTGTAGGGAAAAATATGCTTATGGAAAATGACATCTCGTGAGGTGAAAAATTTATGTATGGTGAGATCATATAACTTATAACCCTTTTGGCCAATGGGATAACCAAGAAAAACACAACGACGTGAACGGACATCAAACTTATTGACGGGTATGAAGTTGGTAACATAACTAAGACATCCAAAAACACGTAAGTGTGTATAGATTGGCGGTGTGTTGTGTAAAAGGTCGTATGGTGATTTATGAGAAAGCAATGGTGTGGGAAGGCGATTTATGAGGTAACAGGCAGTTTGAATACTTTTCCCTTAAAATTTTAAGGGTAAATTGGCCTGAAATTGAAGAGCACGACCAACATTTAAAAGATGTCTATGTTTACGTTCCACAACCCTATTTTGTTGTGGTGTGTAAGGACAGGAATGTTGAAAAGAAGTCCCATAAAAGTTGAAATAAGAATGCAGAGAAAGAAATTCACTACCATTATCTACACGAAGAATCTTAATGTCTTTTTGAAATTGTGTTTTGACCCAAGAGAAAAAGGATTTCAAAATTGATTGCGTGTTGGATTTGAATTTCATAAAATGCACCCAAGTAAAACGAGTATAATCGTCTAAAATAGTAAGAAAGTATTGTGCCCCAAAATGTGTTGGATGACTGTGAGGTCCCCAAATATCACAATGGATTAAATCAAAAGGTGCAAATGTTTTTATTTCACTACAACCAAAAGGTGAACGAGTTTGTTTTGCTAAAGGACAAATATCGCAAATATGTGTGGAATCAAATATGATTTCAACATTATCTTTTGCTAATGAAATTAAAGGTGCGGATGATGAGTGCCCTAAACGTCGATGCCATAAATTATTGGTATGGTGAATATGGTTGGCGAGATGGGGGTTTTGTCCTGGTGTAAGGTAGTAGAGGCCATCAAAATGCTTGCCCAGGCTAATCATCCTTTTCGTGTCCATGTCCTGCACAATACAAAAATCCAGATAAAATGTTACCATACAATGTAAAGCTCTTGTTAATTTACTGATAGACAATAAATTGACACGAAATGTTGGTACATAGAGAACTTTATCGAGAGATAACTCATGTGATAATTGATAGAACCAATGTTTTTTATTTTTGTCTAACCCCCATTCAGTAAACCAATAGGTGCATGCTGAGCATTAATAATGTTGCGCGTTGGTGATGAATGTGATATATGATCAGTTGCTCCACTGTCAATAATCCAACAGAGAGTTGAATGTGAACCTGTTTGTGCTATATTGCATTTTGACGAGATACCTGTTGCATTTAAAGATGGTTATCCATTACCATTACGGAGCATGGCTATGATCTGATTATACTCCTCTGTAGTGAATGTTGGACCATCTGGAACTGGAATGTTGTGCTTGGAATTTGTGGCAGTGTGAACAATATTATAGCAGAGTGGACAACCTCAGTATTATTAGCCATTGATCTCTTATTTCTCGGCTTCATATTTTTGCCATGCCATCTGTGTCTTTCTGGAAACCCAATAATATAATAACAATGGTCTACCAAGTGTACATCTCCATCACAGTAGTTGCATTTGAGTGGTTTACGTGAAGATGTGTTGGTGCTTTGTTTGCTAAATAACTAGAATGTTGGGTTTCGCTTTACCTGCATTACATGAGAATTCATCCCTATATCTCGACGACTTGCAACATCCATCTGCCGTTCATGTTGGAGAATAAGACCATGAACTCGTCATGTGTCAGGGAGTGGATTCATCATCAGGATCGACCCTCGTATTGTGGAGTAAGATTCATTCAATCCCATTAGGAATTGCATAACTCTTTCTTTCTCTTCCCGTTCAGTAAGTCCCTTTAAACCTGCACAAGTGCAAATAAGTGGATCATGGCAGGATGCTAACTCATCCCATAAGGCTTTCATTTTGGTATAACAAGAGGAAACCGAGAGTTGTCCTTGACGATTTTCAATAATTTCTTATCGAATATGATAGATTCTTGAGTCGCTGTTTTGTGAAAACCTTTCTTTGAGATCGTTCCAAATTGCAGCAGCAGGTTCTGTGTACATAATGCTGTTGGAAATGTCTGGATGGACAGAATTCACGATCCACAGTATTACCATATCATTGCATCTTTTCCAAGATGCATAGTTTTCATTTAGGGGTGATGGAGCTGTAATGGTTCCATCAATAAACCCTGTTTTGTTCTTTGCGCTGAGACTCATACACATGGCACGACTCCATTGCCTATAATTGTTTCCATCAAGCGACTTGGAGGCAAGAATAATTCCAATATGATTAGTATGATGTATCGCATACGGGTCTAATAACTCCGTGGAATGCTTGTTTCTCTTCATGCTTGCTTCTGTCATGGTGTTTGTGAGAGATTTGTGATTACTGTGAGAGGGTTTGTGTATTTAAGGTTGTGTTTGTTATGGTGGCGGAAGCATGATAGGTTATCAAAGGCGATGCTCTGATACCATAAGAAGTTGAGAATTATATGTTTTGTATTATATATTCAGAAAACGTGAAGCATTAATATATACAAGAGTATGTGCTACTGCAGATCTGCTATTTAAGGAAAGTAGATCATACAATAAAAGTTGATTACATTTATATCCTATAATCTCGTTCAATCAATCAGAGATTTTCCTTCTTCATTCACTGTCTTGGAACATATTTCCTTTCCTTTAACAGCAAGGACTTCTTGTTTAAGACATTTTAAAGGAAAATCTCTTAATTAAAAAGAATCCAGAGCATCCTATCTGCAACTCTTTACCTCGGAGACAATGATTCTCTTCACCCAAATAGGCACACATTGAAATTATCTATAATACTGTCTTGAGTCAACGAGTTCTTAAACATTAGATGAAATACGAAATGTCAAATCACAATCTTGCCAAAAAGAGCTTAAATATGCTTGTTTTTATGAAAAATAGCAAAGATTGAACAGGGCAAGAAGACAGGGGCCAAAATGAATGTCAGATGACATGGACTCCGAGGTGCAAAAGCTTTGACAATGAAAATCAATGCAGGCTTTTATCGAACTTGTGTTTACAAGTTTAAAGCACACTGAAATTATCATTGTACAGTAGTTCCAGGCTAACAATGTTCGCAGCATTCCAAACAATACATGAACACCAAATATCCATGGAGAAGAGAATTAACCAGGGGCCATGATCTGTGATGTAATTAATCTTGTCGGGAAAAGACTAGACTAATAACATCAACCTTCATAGTATTTACGTAATCCACAGCTGTAAAGGACAACGCCACCCAAACTCGAATGTCCTGTCTGGTTTTACATCCATATCTTTACTAAATCTAAAGAAAACCAATTGATCTTGGAATACAGAAACCATGTTCAAAGCCCGAAAGTTTAGAAATTGATTCAGCTGTGAATCATGTTGAATTAAGTTGTATCTTGCTGATATTTCATGCATCAGAACCATCAAGTTTCTTGTTTTCCTTCCACAGCAGCTTTTACTAACAGCACTTACAATTCTGACAAACATCAAAGTTTATGAACTTGAACCAGTATTTTGATCCGACTACGCAGCACAACCTCTAAGAAAGAACAAGTAATTTTGTACATGCAAATCAATAGTGCCTGGAAACAAGAAGTAAAAATTTAAATGTCAGCTCCATCGTTAGTAACATATAACAAAGAGCAGAGGTGTATGGCAGCCAAAACGATCGACTTGCTCTTTAACAACTAGCGATGCTTAGCCATTGATGCACACAGCCCTGCTCCCTAATAACCAGTAACGTGAAACCACGATCATTTCTTATGACATGAAATAACAGCATGACCATGAAAAAACGTGCCATTGTTCGCAGCATTCCAGACAATACATGAGCACCAAATAGAGTAATGTTCATGAACACAAAATAAGTATCGGGATCATTTTAAACCCATTTAGATTCGTAACAATTTACTTGTTTCATAAAAGACGACATTTCAATGAAGCCTGTAGTTTAGCATTGCAAATAGAGTCATTTTCATGGGAAA
>Ga0325403_1005557_pt1 | contig 11906 bp, 7 predicted proteins | sample PopdelMetagenome_19_FD_205665 | JGI IMG/M metagenome (GOLD analysis project Ga0325403, IMG submission 205665) | Populus deltoides microbial communities from Bellville, Georgia, United States - Xylem-PdKOR-R4 | ecosystem: Host-associated > Plants > Phyllosphere > Stem > Wood/Secondary xylem...
TTGTATATAGTAGAGAATTGTAAAGAATAAAAGTTAGGTGGTTTTGATGCAAAAGAGGGTTCATACTTCATGCCAAGGTGGCGATTTCCACAGCATAATATCAGTAACAAGGAGAAATGTCCCTGCTAGTGAATTGTGAATGCTATATGTATCAAACCATGCCTGAAGATTTCTTCTACTTTTTACGTTACTGCAGGATACGAGAATGGTCAAACTGGAAGCAGGGTTTGGCAGATGTTCGATATTGGCTACTTGCTCTCTTTCAAATGTAATTGAATCATTCAGCTTGGCCCATAACTTTCTTTTCTTTTCTTTTTCTCCCTAATGATTCCCCTGCCAAACCTCCTCCTTTTATTTCAAACCAGCTTTTCAATTTGATTTCTTTTTTAAAGATTGATAGTTTATTTTATTTGATATAATTTATAAAATTAGAATAATTTTTTAATTTTATTTTTTTATTTTTTTATCTATCTAACTTGTCCCTTATTATTTTAATTGTTTTTATTTTTTTATTGTTTTCTTCCCCCATTATTTTATTTCATTTAATATTAATATCAAAATTGGTCATGACTTTTTGTTAATCTTTTTCTTCGGTTGTTTTATTTTTCAATTCCGTTCCTCTTTGTTTTATTTCATTTAATTTTATACTAGATTTGTTTTTTTTATTTTTTTTTGGATAACTTGGAATTTTGCTTCGTTATTTTTTTTGGGTTTGCTTTTATAAGATAACCTGGTCTCATGACCCGGATTGCGAGTTTTGTAGATAGCCTGATTTGACTTTAGTCTTTTTTAGGTTTTTTTTTAAATTTTATCATTAAATATTATATTATTGGGTCTTCAACTTCACAAGTTTTGCCACTTTTCTTTCTGTAATGTTTTCTCAATCTTATATATCGGGTCGTAAGTTAGTTGAGTTGACCTGAACTGACTCAAGTTTTTTTATGATGTTTTTTTATTGATTTATTTTTTAATTTGCCTTCCATTTTTTTATTTAATATTATGCTATGTTTTTTTTGTCATTTTTTAAAATTAATATTTTTTAATTCATCATTTAGTGTTGATTTCCTGATAATTGAGCTTCAATTCTTTTTTTTATGATGCTATCTCGTTATAATTTATTTTTTGTGTTGCCATTAAATAAGATTTTTGAGATATTTTAAAAATATTTATAAGATATATTTTATAATATTGACAAATATTTTTTTTATTAGATGTCATTATCTTATTTTTTTCTTGATTTTTTTTTATTGTAAACCAAGTTAAATAAGAAAGTTTTACGAGATAAGTGAGTAGTAGTATCTCTTGTTGGTACGTAAAGTAGGCTCTAAAAAGTCAAATACACCTTAAAGGAAATATATGTTTTTTTTTTTTCCCAACCCATGCATGCATTTTGCCATTTTGGTGTCAAATTACCTCAAATCAGCGATGGTATGAAATCTGTATAACAGCAAATGTTTTGTTTGTCTGTCTTAGAAGGTAAACTTTTGAGGAGGTAAAGTGGGTAAAGTGTCAGGTCTCAGAGGGCAGGGGAGAAATTGATTCGGAGCGTGGACTGATGATGACGCCGGGTGCCAAGAGGAAATGAAAAAAAGGGAAAGGCGTGCTCAGGGGAAAGAAATGAGGGCGTCGTCCCTCTTCAAGGCTAGGCTCCATGCTCTAATGGTGTTATGACATGTCTCCCACTTCAACAACTCTGTGGGTCTCATGGTAGCTTGGCTAGTCATGAGTGACATTCCAGTTTTTTTTCCTGCAGGTTCAAAAGTCAAATGGTGGACGTCCCATGAATGTATATAAAAAATTTATCATTTTTAAAAAATGATTTTGCACACCTTAAACAAGAAGTTTATGCTTATCTAATACTCCACACAATCATTTAATTTTTATTTACTAGAGTTCTTACAAATTTAAGTTTATAAGCATATAATATGATAACTCATGACAAATATATTATCAATATAATATAACACTAGCATGCATATTAAATATATATCCAAACTTATAGTTGATATTAATTTAAAATTCCAGTAAATATACTAATAAATTAAAATAAAGAAGGTATTTATTTATTAAAATATATGAGATTTTTGTTGTTGTCAATGATTGTCCTTAAAACTTTATTGCTCCTTATTTGTGCAATTATGATATTTATAATATGACTCTCAAGATTCCAACAACGTTATCGTGGTTTAAATGCACTTCTAAACAAAATCTTTGAACCAGAGATTATTTAATTCAAATATCTCTTAATGAGATGAACATAAGATTTAGATCTGAAAGGAAAATCAAAATATAAAAGGATTAGAAAAACACTAAAAATGAGGTGAGGAAGAGTGTATAAAATCTAAAAAATTCAAGTTACAAACTCTTTTTTTTTTATATAGTGAATTTTAAAAGCTAAGTGGTTAAATAATTAATTCTTATTATTTCAACCTTTAATTAGCTACCATAAATTAATAATTAAATATAAAAAAACAAGTATTTTTTGAATAAAAAAATCAAGAATTTTTTAAGATTAATTTCACCTTTACTAATAATTTATTTAATTAAAATAAATTTTCAACACAGAGTACAAGATATGTTATGTACCTAGCTCATATCACAAAAGGTCCAAGTTATAGTGCTACTGCAAAAAAATATTTACTGAGCAGATGTTGACATTTAGGTAAACTTAGTGTGTTTGGCAGTGTGGTAGTGGTTGCTTTTCAAATAGTTTTTCGTGCTGAAATACATGTCAATGATTTTTTTTATTTTTTAAAAATTATTTTTGACATCAGCACATCAAAACGATCCAAAAAGTACAAACCGCACTTTTAATAAAAAAAAATTTAAAATTCAATTAAAAGCAAGTTGAATTGCAGAGCCAAACAAGCTACGAGAAACCAATTTCAAGTACTTTTAACGCATTTATATGTATTATGAAGCATGTACTCCATTATATCTATAGCTTATTTTTTACTCGTAATTGAGTCTTTTACAAGTGGAGGAGATTAACGTAGGGCATGTGGCTGAAGAGTTCATGGACCAACTTGATAGGCAGCAGCCTAAAAATACAACTTGGAAGGGAAAACATAATTTTTTTTATAACTTGAGGTGTTCTGATCAATTTACATGCATTATAATTAATTTTCGGGTTCACTGAACACCTTGCAAGTCGAGTGGACAGGTAAAGTACCACGGGAATGACAAATATACACATAAAAAATTGAATCCGGGTGCAGAGAAAGGGAATCAGACCCCTCCCCTATTAGGCCACGAATTCAAGTGCGGAAACACATGTTATTGCTTTATCGGGCCTAACTTTTTTTTTTTTCAGCATATGGTTTACTAGGGAAGACTATTTAAACTATAATTTTGATATTGAATAATTAGCTGAAAATTATTGTTTTTTTTTACAAATATATATATATATATATATATATATAAAAGAAAATAAAAAAAATCTAAAGGGAGGGGCTTAGGCTTAGTAGAAATTAATTGGCCCATAAACAAAAAGTGGGTCACCGAAGACGATAGACCTAGGTGAGAGCCCATGATAAAGTTTCAAAACTGAAGTCTTCGTCCTTACCTCTTCAAACTTCAAAGTGAGGAAAAAAGAAAGCAGAGAGAGTGAATGGAGAAGAAGAGCAGCAGAGACAGAGACGGCGAGATGGGTGGTGGCGCAGCCCATGCCAGACCCCTTCCTCCTCCCAGTCGGGCCCATCCTCCACCTCCTCCTCCTCGTCCCCGCATCGAACCTATCGATCGTGAAAAGGTCTACCTTAGCCTATATAGTACTGTTTGTTCTCTCTTTCAATAGTGTATATTTTTGAAGTCGTGGACTGATATTTATGCTTTTTATTTGTTGAAAATGCAGACTTGTCCTTTATTACTTCGAGTTTTCACTAAGGTACTTGCAATTTTTTTTTAATAGAGATTTCGACTTCGATTTTTAGTGTTCTATAATGCTAAGAAAGGTGTTTTTTTTTTCCTTTTCATTTTTCTCTGCGCAAAGTAATTTAAAGCTACAACTGCATGTATAATGTGTTTTCTGAAATGGGTAAATAACCGAAAGGGCCTTTGTTTTTTTAAATTCTAGGGTTTAATTGTTTAGCATCTGGTTATGCCTTATTTTGAAATTAAGGCATTTGATGATGGATTACTATAATGGAGAATTGGAGTGATGCAATCTGTGCAGGTACTAGGGTAGAGGAGCTGTGGATTCTAGTGAAAATTACAGGAATTGATTTACATGTTGTGAAAATTCCCTTAGGAAAGCTACCAAACTCATTGGAATTGGTTCGTGAGATATATTTCATGAATTTTAAAGGAATTTGGATATTAGGTATTGGTGATGGTAACTTTCCCTTCCAAAAGAAGGCTCTAATAGAACTGGAGGCAGGTGGCCAGTTCAAAGAGCATTATTTCTTTGAACCAACAATGTATATAGCTTTGGGTGATTATATTATAGTGCAAAGGAATTTGCTTTGCTATTACCTTTAGCGTGAAGTAAGGTTAGTTAAGGGGTTTTCCCTCGTTTTCTTTTTCTTCCCCTTCTCCTTTATCAAGCTCTTCAAGGATCATTCTGCCATTCAATTTAGAGTTAGTGTGAGCAATCTCACCTTTGTATTAATAAGAAATAGCTTGGAATCGGATCAGAGATCAGTAATAACACAGCCAATTTTTTGAATTGTGATTTATTAATGAATAGATACCACGAACTTGTTGTTGAAATAATCAAATATTATCTGACCTCGTGAATAAGCATCAAGCTTGAATGGAATCACTTACTAAATTGATGAATTCACTTTGTATCTGATTTTCATTCTTATTTTCTGCAGATTGGAAGTCATCATAAGCCAGAAGATTTTGCTGTGAGAGGCAAGGAACCAAAAGATGAGGTTCAAATTTATACATGGAAAGATGCAACACTTCGCGAGTTAACTGATCTTGTATGTTGGTTCTTATCCTTCCTGTTTACCCCCTTTCTAAAATAAGATGGATAAAGAAAAAGAAAAAACAAAGACCTTCCCATCAATGGTTGAGAGAGCAATTTTTCTGTGTAGTTAATTCTAGTTTTTCTTTATCAGGTCAAAGAGGTTGCTCCAGAGGCAAGGAGAAGAAATGCAAAGCTGTCATTTGCTTTTGTTTATCCTGATAAACATGGCCGTTTTGTGTTGAGAGTGGTATGTGCTTCTTTTTTAACTGATGTTTCTATTTCCCCAAATCCCCTTTTCTTTTTCCTAGTTCTGAACTATCTTATGCCATGTTTTACCTGCCAGAGTTCTGGGCATACAGCCCCACTCATTAATTGAAACAAATCGCATACTACAAAAGTTACTTTAAACACACATGTATATAGAAATTTCCCGATTGTTTATAGAAAGTCGTCTACCTCATTGCCTTTAACTTTATTTTTTTTAGGTGGGGATGACACATTCAAGTGGGAGACGACCAGATGATCTCAAGGCATTGGCCGAACTCAATTTCCAGGTAAAACTAAAATGTTCTAGTTTGCAGAATCATCCAAAAGCTTAATATTGGGTTTCTCATTGTTTTTGTTCCCATACTGTAGATCGGAGATTACTTGGATGTAGCAATCATGTGAGGTGGAAGAATTTTTATAAATGGAGTACCAATGCTATTGTGTAACTGATTTTAGAAAGGCTAGCATTTGTTAGAGTTTCAAGGTGGATTGATGCTATTGTACCAGAACAGGTGTCCACATACTTCATTTTGCTTGTGTTTGGAATATGAATGCCGAAGGGATGTTACAATGAACTTCTGTAAGAATGCTAGTATTGCAATATTATCACATTATGGTTTGTCTATACTAGCCTTCCCACAAGTTGCACCAAATTTTTTTAAAACATAAAAATTGGTTTTTTTTTGGCATGGTTATGATCCAGTAAATTAAATTTGAAAACTCATATGAGACTTTGTATTTTTTGAAACTATTTTTTATTTAATAACATAATAAAAAAAACAAAAATGCAAAAGTAACTATATTTTATAAATTGTAAGCATTGTTTCTTAAAAAAAAAAATGCTATTATAGTCTTAAAAACAAATTTAAAATGAAACATGGTATATGATTGAAGAAAAAATATTAATAAATGTGATAAAATTATATAAAAAATGTATTAAAACTCTTAAACAACATAAATAAATTTTAGTGTAATTAAATATCAAGTTTTTTTATTCATATTAGGCATATAATAATTAGAAAAAATAAATTAAAATTCCTATAAAAACCCATAGTATTTTATGAGAAACATGATAAAATTGAAAAATAATTTTTATAGTGTATTTAAATCTAAATCCAAAAGAAAAAAGGAAAAACCAATCACTAACTAAATGCTGATGATATGGATCAATTTATTAACACCAAGTACTTATTACACCTTATAAATGGACCTATTCACAAACATCAAGGATTTATTAAACGTTCCAAATGGACCCATCACAAGATTCAAAGTGAAGGATTTGAAAAAAACATTGAATGGACTAATTGTGCTAATTCTGGCTAAAGCTAAACTTGGGGATCTTTTAGAGCATTAAGAGGACACCTTAATACATTTAATCCACATGCAAAAGGAATACAGTCCATCCATATTTGGGCCATGAAGTTTCGACAACAAGACTACTAATTTTGTATTAGTTTCTGCTAAATTTGTTTTGTAATGTTTCTATGTGTTTTGTGGATTCCTAATTAGTTTTAAATTTCTTATTATGTGTGGGAATATTAATTATTTCTTTTAAATATTTATTATTTTTATTTTATTTTATTTGTCAGGCGAGGAGAAAAACATAGTAAAAAAATCTAAGTTATCCGTTTTCTTAAAAAATAAAAAATAAATACAAAGTTGAGATTAACTAAATATGAAGATAAATTCATATCAGAAATTGAGAATAAAAAACAATTAAAAACAGAAAATAAAAACATAACATTGAAGTATAAAATAAATAAATAAAATTCCATGCACCCAGGCCAGGCTTTTATTTATTTATTTATTTTTGAGTAGTTATAAACTTTTTTTTATTAGCAAATTCTATGGTAACATAATATTCTCAAACACTCTCATAAATAAAACAAAAAGAAAAGAAAATTAAAAAGTGAGCCAATAAACATAAATTTTACCATAAAAGTCGAACCTACAGTCCAAGCCTAGAAATATTCACCTGTCTCCTTGGGCACATGAACTTGATTATCATTTACGCCAATATATTTTAAACAAGCCATCTTACTAATATAATTTCTTAAGAGTATAATATTAAATTACAACGAATATTTGTCTTAGAGGAGTTCAAGCCGGTGATCTCTCATCAGAGCAACACGCAAAGAGTTGTTATTTAATGATTAAAAAAATATATTAACCATTTTCACTGAACAGTGAAACTGACCCAAGCCAGTTTTATGTTTTAGGGATTCTTCAAGTGTATGGATTCTCATGGTAAATGATAAAGAAATACTTGAAGTTGCGCTTGATGTTCCGGCATTCTTATGCTTACAAACTGTTGGCACCAAGGAAATCTATCGATGAACTTGTGAAAACATTAGATTTGTCATAGTTCTAGTATTGGGTGTTAGCTGTGCCGGAAAAAAAACCCAGCCAAGCAGCAACTGTGGTGTTCCTTTTGCCAATGATAACAGCAAGAGAATAATTCATTATTCCAGCACACACTCAGCGGATTATAGAGCTCATAACATACAAACTGCTCTCAGCTTCTAATTAACAAGCCTGTGATAGGTCGATGTATATATAAAACATGTACATACTTGCATATACAATATTAGCACAATCACTAGGATACACTCTAGTGTGCACAGCATCTGAAAATCTCTCCTCCACGGTTGTTCGCCAAACTCTTCGCTGCCAAACTTACAAGTTAGTAGCAGTTGTACTGTATATCCCTTAAATGGACAGTTCCTGCATTCGATAGCCGTGAATATTACCATGATGCACAGCATATTGTCTCTTCAAGGATGAAGACTGAAACAACGTTTTGAGTCCTAGCTATTTATATCAAGTATCAAGCATGAGACACTTTAGAGTTTAAGCAGACTGGAGGGTAGACGGTATTTACCTCTAATCAAGCTTCGCTTCCTTCTGGCAGTGTAATCAAGCGTGTTTTTGAATCGTACACCAATTCAGTTGAGCAACTGAAGCAAAATATTGTAGCAACGTCACTAATCAAAGTCACAAGGTCCATTGAGCAATGTGGTCAGCAAATAACATGGAACTTACTTTGAGCATTTAAGGGTGTTGGAGGTTCCACCACTTGAAATAGACAATATGGTTCCAAAGAAGGAGCCGTTCTCCGTGCCACAGTTGGGACAGGGGCCCTATAAACATGGCATTCATCATCAGTAATATTGCAATGTGCAGCTTGTTGACACTATGTGGCTAATGCTTATTAGAGTCTTAGGAAAAAATATATCAGCGCAATTTTACCTTCAAGATCAAAAAGTCTTTCACAATCGCATTTGTTAGTGTCAGAGCTAACCAAACAATGAGGGGCACTGCAGCAAACCAGGTGAAAAGGAAACTGAACGGCTCTGGGAGCTGCAGCGCATCAATTAACAAAATCATAGAAATGTCAAAGATCAATTGAAGATCCAAGTAATGATTTTATTTCATTTTTTAAACTTTTTGACAGGCCATTTGTAAGTGCAAAAGTATCTCTCTAATATGAAAGAAAGACGAGCAATCAATCCAGTCTCACCGGTGATCAGTGCTTTAATCATAAAGTCTTGAGAGGAAATTATGATTTACCTCCAAAAGATAAGTGATTTCAAAACCAGTGAGATCATCCAAGAAGAAAAACCTGTCAAGACAACCCAAGGAAAATTATATCCCACCAGTTGCTGGAAAAATAGATCAAAATCTCAAGTAAAACTTTTGCCATGATTTGGAAGGAGCCTCCTTCATTTACACACAATAAACAAACAGAAGGAAAGGGAAGGCTTAATTAATTAATTATTTATTGTATTTTTTTTTATCAGATTCTACCCAACAGCTTTAGTTCTTTCAAGAGACAGAAGAATATTTGTTACTTACAAGCCTAGTGCAACAACAGTTGCCGGGACGTTCAGCAGGAACATCTTCAAATAGTCAACAGACAGGTCACTATAAACCTGTGGGAAGAAAGTTGGCAGCACATGTTAGGTTAATTCCTGCTTGTCGTTAGGAACACATGCAGAGATTACTTGTCCAGAATACAAAGTAGTGCGCATGGTCATTGCCCAGAATTAGGAGCAGAAGAAGCAAGGAAATATTTATAGACAAACGCACCTTTCTACTACGAAGACTGCATCTTGGACCTTCAACAACTATTTCGCTGCCTTCTGTCTGTATGACAATTATGACAAACATTTTATAATTAGAACTAGCAGCATAATCTCAATTCAAGCAGCAAACATTTTATAGTTGGAAAGATGTAGTAAATTGATCTGAAATGACTGAAGTATATAGAGGATGATGAATGATAACTGAATTCTTTCAAACTTTTTGTTTGCATTCTGTCAAGCACAGGTATAGTTGAAATTTAACATTGGTGTGGTGATAGTTGTGGAAAAGTACGCAGAGACATGAAAATAGCCAAGTGAAATTAATAACCTTTAATTTGATCTTCAGTTTATCAAACTCATCATCACTCAAGATTGGATTCCCTGATACATAAGCAAGAGAGGCTTCAAGAAACTTCTGTTCATCAGAACCTGTGATGCATTATAGAAATACAGCAAAAGCCATTAATTAAAAGGAAATAGGTGTTAAAAACTTTTCCAATTTAAGAGGACTAGTTCCATAAACAAATAGGGCTGCTGGGACTTGATTATGAAAAGCCCATACTTAGCATAACCACGCTGCTTCCTTGCCACATTAGTTCCTCCTTGAGATTATCAAATTCTTCATTTGACATTATAGCTTTCCCCTCATAATAAAATGCCTACAAAGGGCACAGAAGTAAACTTCATCACACCTGTTCTTTGTACAGTCATTATGCATTTGAGAGAGAAGAACACAGAGGAAAATACTGATTCTCCCTACTTGTAGCGCTTGCAGAAAATCTTGCTCCATTTCACCCAACGACTTCTTGCCTTTCTTGTCTATGCTGCAATATTGCAGGATCTTACCATCATCCATGTCATCTTCTTGGACTTGATCTGAAAAAGAATGCTGGGAGTCAGCAAATGCTCCTTTGCCGCCTTCTTTTTTATTTTATAATATTGATGAATTTCATTTATAATCAAGGCACCAAATCAGAAGAAATGTCATTAAACTATGTAAACACAAAAAAAATGGTTGATCGATTAATCTCTTATAGAACAAACAAACAAATCACTGTGATAAAACAAAACTAATATAATTGACAAAATTTAAAAGCAACATGCATGGTTCAAAGAGAGGATGACACAAACCAGTTTGCTGGTCAGCAGTGGCCTTGGTAGGAAGAAAAAGCATTCTTCCGCGAAGAGAAAACTGTTTTCCATTGAGTTGAACCCTGGTAGAGCAAGAAGGAGATGATAAGGATGGCAATGATGAAGATGAAGAGATGATTGGTTTTTGAATAGGAGCAGTGAAGACTCGAGGAGATGTCAAATTGAAGGCTAATTTGCTAGCCATTGAAACAGAAGGGAAAAAGGAACAGTATGGTTACTCTGTGGTGTGGTTTCTGGTGAGAGTTTGTATCGTGGATTTTGGTTAGCGGAGGTGTCGTTTTTGTGATATGAGAATTGGAAAAGGATAAGGCGATGGATAAATGTGTGGAGGGAAATGTAACGGCTTTTTCAAAAGATCAAATACTGTGTTTTTGTTTAGCCAATGCAGCTTACAAAATCTGCCATGTCATTGTTTCGGACCGACGTGTGCATGGGTGGTATGATTACGTGCTCTTATACGTGTCGTCACGTGGAGTAATGGGCTCGTTTGTGGGATTTGTTTTTGCACATGGGGCATTGATGGTGGTCATGATCTAGGCTTGGTTGTAAAGGCTACGGTTACGTACTTTTGGTTTGGGTTGGGTTGAGTGCTTTCGGCTCTAGCTGTGTTTCAACTTCAGCCCAAATATTTAGCCCATCCTCCTACATTGTCAGACTTTACTAATATATACATATAGTATTATCCTTGAATTTCATCATTCCTCGTGGTTTGCTTTTCATATTATTCCATTCTCGTAATTCATGTCATGGGTTTAGTTAATTAAGTTAATTTGAGATTTTTTTTAGTAATTAGATTTTTTTTTCAATTTTATCATTAATATTAAATTGATTAGGAATTAAACTTTATGATTTATTTCATTTTACTTTCTGTTAGGTCATCCAAGTCTTATAATCCAAATCACGAGTTTTGTGGGTTAATATGGGTTGAATCATGTTATTTTATTGTGTCATTTTTTTTTAAAATAGATTTTTTTTCAATTTCATTTTTCAACAATGAATCGATTAAAAATTGTACCTCATAATTTATTATAATTTACTTTATATAAAGTTATTCTAGTCTTATAACTAAAGTATGAGTTTGATAGGATAACCCAAGTTATTTTTTTGGTTTGCTTTCTATGAGGTTATTTCGGTCTCATGATCTAGATCATGAGTTTGAGAGGTTAACACGAGCTATTTTTTAATTGATTTTTTTTAATTTTATCATTCAACATTGAGTTAATTGAGAATTGTGCTTCATAATTTATTTTAATTTTATTTTTATGGAGTTATATTGGTCTCATGACTCATGTCGTGAATTTTATAGGTTAACTCCAACTAACTCGGATGATTTTTTTTTTTATAAATTTTTAATTGATTTTTTTTTTAATTTTATCTTTTAATATTGAGTTGATTGAAAATTAGATTTTATAGTTTGTTTTTATTTACTTTATATAAGGTTATTATGGTCTCATGATCCAGGTTGTGAATTTGACATATTAACCTAA
>Ga0325403_1005559_pt1 | contig 11904 bp, 8 predicted proteins | sample PopdelMetagenome_19_FD_205665 | JGI IMG/M metagenome (GOLD analysis project Ga0325403, IMG submission 205665) | Populus deltoides microbial communities from Bellville, Georgia, United States - Xylem-PdKOR-R4 | ecosystem: Host-associated > Plants > Phyllosphere > Stem > Wood/Secondary xylem...
GATTCCCTCGAATCCATATCCACAGTCATAGCAGAGTTGATTAAATACAACTTTTGCTATAGTCGTCTTTCCTATTCCTGGCATCCCATGTAAGCCCACAATGCGTACATCATCTGTTGCAGTACTTAGGAAGTGAAAAATATTGTGAGCAAGCGGATCAATACCTACTAGGTGCTTAGGAACATGTAAGTACTTGGGGTCCAATTTAGTCAGCACATCCTTGATAATCTCTTGGATAAATTTTGCTTCACGCCTGTTCATGGACAAAAGCAAGTCATTAGTCATTAATAGCGAGACAATTAAGTATGTTCAAAAAGTATTTTATTGTTTCACATTGTAAAATATGTAGTGTATAATGACTCCATATATAAATGTGTGGAAGTGAATCTTATAGAGAAAAGGCATACCCATTTGCCATATCTTTGAGATTCCAACCAGATAGATTTCCTGCCTCTTCAAGAGCTTCTCTCCACTCCTTCACCTTCTCTTTAGAACGTTCTTCATGTTTAAGAAATGCTTCTGCAAAACTGCCGGTCTGTTTTCTCACATCTGAAGGATCGATGTCGTAGAATATAGGAAGAGCAATTTGACCAGTTTTCCTATATTTACACTTTAGAATCTCCACAAGTTCATCAAGACACCATCTAGAAGAAGCATATCCTTTTGAGAAGACCACTATAGATATCTTTGATTCTTGAATTGCCTCGAGGAGATGTTGGGAGATTTCTTTTCCTCTAGGAAGTTCATCATCATCTCGAAAAGTGTGTATTCCTGCTTGGACTAAGGCAGTATATAGATGATCTGTAAATGTCTTGCGAGTATCTTCTCCTCTAAAACTCAAAAAGACATCATAGGCCCCTTGTGGTCTAGATCGAGAAGAATCTGGCTCTGTCATGGCAGCTGCAGAAATTAAGGCACGATTAATTAATTAGGAATGCAGCGATTGCAGGAGGTATCTGCTATCTTGCAATTATAACTAGTAAGGGATACATGTGAAGTGATCATCAAAGACAATACAAATATATGAATGTGCTGATCAGTAGGAATTTCAACGCAATTACTATTAGAGAGTAAGGTAATAAAATCATTCATTCATTGAGTTTCACCTAATACTTCAAGTTTAACAATCAGAGAGCATAAAAAAGTAGCATTTAAAAAGCTTACCGAGGTCAGCTTTTCTTCTCTTTCGCGAGGATGAATCATTTTCTTCATCTTTGGATTGTTTGCGTTTTTCTGTCGGCATTCTAAAATAGAATGATCTTGTTCTAGAAGACATGCAAGGAATTAACTCAAAAAGCTCATCAATGATGTCTATCTGAACATAAAGCTTTCAAATTATTGTTATGAGTAAAGACATGAAATTAAAACAAGAAAGAAGCAAAGAAGAGGTAGCTATACCTCTATATAACAAAGGTTGGTTGGATTCCACAAGCTATGTAATTGCAGCAATCGGGGAGAGAGTTTAGCTGATTAGTACTGCTTCCTTTGTTTGACGTCTCAGAACTGAAAGCCTATTCCTGGGACGATACTTTATTTCAACTACGCAAATACCTGAGAAGAATCTGGCTCAATATGCTCTGTCATGGCAGCTGCAGAAATTAAGGCACGATTAATTAATTAGCAATGAAGCGATACTTTATTTCACCTACCCAAACACGGTTATCAATTTTTGTTATTAACAACCAAGTCAGTCTCTCAATATTTTACATATAGTTTCCAAGATGCAAAGAACAGTTACCAGCAAGAACATGAGGACATAAGATCCAATGCAACAATTATTTTCTTTGGCAATCTTCTTAGTGTTAATGTTTCTGTCATGCAATACAATTAATATTCCTGTAAAGATTAAAACAAGGGAAATTCCTTTGTAAATGACAAGGAATTGGACGTTAAATAGTGAATTGAACAAAAAAGGTTATTAATTTCCAAGTCAGTGCATGAATTTACACGTAGTTTCAAAGAAGCAAAGAAGAGTTACAAGCAAAAAACATCATGTTTTCAAAACAATCAGTAGAAACTACATGCATTCATGCAATCAGTAGCAACAGTCGCAAAGGTTACCTCAATATGGTGTTTGAGTTGTTCGGATTCCACGAATTAACATGGTGACTTTAAAGATCAAATTGCAGCAATCAGAATGGTTAGCTGAAGAGTAAAGTAATGAGGACTGAAGGCTAGTAGAGGCAATATTGTTTGGGAGAAAGGATATGAATGCTTTCTTGCAAATTATTAGCAATTAATAGAAGCAATAATTATCAAAGATGAAGGGTAACATATATAGGAAAAGGAGCAAGGACATTTCTTTAGCAGCGTGTGATCAAGGTAATTTCCTTGTGGTTGCTGATTGATTATAGTTGTTGCTTTAGCGCGCATCTAACATCGACTCGAGGACTAAATTTTGAAATATATTTTTTTATTTAAAATTATTTTTTTATATTTTTAAATTGTTTTAATATTCTAATATTAAAAATAATTTTAAAAAAATAAAAAAAATATTATTTTAATATATGTTTTCATAAAAATTATTTTTAAAAACACCCACTATTATATTTTTAAAGCAATCTCTTTCATATGTAAACGGAATGAGGTACATTCTAACCCTTTCCAAGTTTGAGCCAGAGACGTACTGTGCATCCCCTTTGGACGAATAATGAGTGAGTTATTGAAGACTTAGACTTCGGTGGATGACGATGGTACATACAAAGACCTAATTTATCTTACAACATCTTGGTATGCTTAAAAAGTTTGTGTTTTTGAGAAACCAACAATAATGTCAAAATCATGATATAAGAACTTATCATGATTTGTGAGCTAATTTTCAACAAAAAAATTAAAAAAGAAAATAACAACTCCATTATTTTATGCCACTTTATGGAAAAAATGAAAAATAATTAATTTGAGAAAAACAAATTGACAATAAAAAAATAGGAATTTCAACGCAATTACTATTAGAGAGTAAGGTAAGAAAATCATTCATTCATTGAGTTTGACCTAATACTTCAAGTTTAACAACCAGAGAGCATAAAACAATAGCATTTGAAAAGCTTACCGAGGTCAGCTTTTCTTCTCTTTCGCGAGGATGAATCATTTTCTTCATCTTTGGATTGTTTTCGTTTTTCTTTCGGCATTCTAAAATAGAATGATCATGTTCTAGAAGACATGCATGGAATTAACTCAATAAACTCATCAATGATGTCTATGTGAACATATATAAAGCTTTCAAATTATTGTTATGAGTAAAGACATCAATTTAAAACAAGAAAGAAGCAAAGAAGAGGTAGCTATTCTTGTTATGACCCGAATCTCAGGTGCATGATTGATAACACAAGAGTGGGGTTGAAAAGACTATCTACCTATGCTAAATCTAATGAACATATCAAAAAAATAAGTTATTTAAAAATACATAGCATTTTATAATCTTCAAAAATATTATATTATTCAAAACTAATAAAACCAAATAATAGTTCAAAATTTATTATCGATAATTAAAATAAAAACAATAATACATTATACTTATTACATTGTTAAAATCCAAACTTAATTAAAATAATATAATAGTGAAGCGTCTAAAATATCGAATCAAAACTAAAGGAAAGCATCGTAAAACAAGCAAGGCAAACTGACCAAAACTGAAGAAGTAGGAATACTCAACAAAGTCCACCTGCTAACAAAAATTAAGAACCTAAAATAATATTAAGAATGAGGGGTGAGTTTAACTAACTCAATGAGGGAATAACACTTAATACACTACCAGAAAACCAGCGAAAACCAACGGAATTACCGATAGAATTTTTTCGACGGTAATTATTACCGATGGAAATAATTCCGTCTCCAATTTTATCGGTATATACCGACAGCATAACTCCATCGGTGATCTGGTCGGTATATACCGACGGAATATTTTCATCGGTATATACCGACTGTATCGCCGACGGCCTATACAGTTTGTTTGGAAAGATGCAATGGTGTGGTGATGTGGAGTTTTTTCAGATGATTTTACCGACAGAACGACCGATGGATTCAAACTGAGATAGCTATAGAGTGATTTATTAATATTTTTAAATTATTTTGATTTATTAATATTAAAATTAATTTTTTAAAAATAAAAAAATATTATTTTAATATAATTCTAAACTAAAAATATTTTAAATCATAATCACTAATATAATTCCAAACAGACATTAAACGCAACCGCTGGTCATGATGGGCAGTTACTTGGGAACAGACGAGGGCTAAAGACTTCGAGACGATGGCTGTATTTATCATTGAACCTCCGCTCAAGAAGCTCAACCACTTTGCTTCCCATATCTACTAATCATGAACCTCCTTGACTCTTCAGTATAAATCTTTTTCCCAGGTCGGCAGCATTGATTACAAAACCGCGTTGTTGGGTATGTCTTTTAATTGGCAGCATCACAATCAAATGGCATAATTTTCCACACGGGAAACTCAGAAGGCCCTCGCCCTCACACTCCCGTCTCCATGTATTTGGCTGCTGACTTCCATCTCTCAGCCCTGCTTTTTGGTTCGTAGGTGTCATCTGATATTTATTATTAATTTTATTCATATAAAATATATTTATTATTTAAAAAATTAAGATTGTTCGTTCTACCGTGTTTGTAAGAAACCCAACAATAACATCGTAATCAAAAAAGTATAAATTTCCACGGACAACTTGCATATATGGGACAGCTCTAACCATTTATTGGTGACCTTCGTGGAAATTCTAGAGCGTATCAGTGATCTTAAAGCCGGGTTCTTTTTATCCAAACAAGACTTTGACCAGGCGTCAGTCTAACCAAAATCTTCGCTTAAAGAATGTTTTTTGTTTTCTTTTTTTTTAAAAAAAAAAAGAAAAGAAAATTATGGATATAACTAAAAGAGATGGCACAATCACTTTAGCCCAGTTTAGTTCAGTATTGTGCCACATCCATGGTTTTTTTTTCAATTTAATTATTAAACATTTATTCTTTCTAATTTCATATTTTTTTGTCGTATTAGCATGGTTTTTTTTTCTTACAATCCTTTCAATTTGCATTATGAATATTCCAGCATGAATTAGAAGTCTATTTGGTGGATTCGATCTCAAATTATAGTTAAAAATATAAATTAAAATAAGAAAAACAAAATAAACATGGTTTAGATTTTGACATGGAAAACTTCAACTTGATCCCTTAAGTTCTAGTTTTACTATCATTTGATACCTTTGTTTTCCAATGATGTATAACTTAATTTTTAGTTCCTATTGAAAATAAAAATATTTTAATATAAGTAGAGTTCCCAGCCCAAGCAATTACAGCACCCAATGGATATTTAGGCCAGTATTGTTTGAAAAGTCCCATATTTGATGTTGCGGGGCTATTCTTAAAATTAATTTTTATTTAATTTTATAGAGATTAAAAAATATCCCAAAGAATTTCAATGATTTAAATTCTAGAGTAAAATATATATTTATTCAGTCAAAAATCTCCCTTCTTGTTTATGCATTTATTTTCTTATTTGACAAAGCCATGAAAATTTTCTTTTTCAATCAACACCACAGGTTTTTTGAATAAAAATTCATAAGAATTCAAATAATTTAAATTTAAGACGAAAAATATATTTCTTTAGCCAATATTCTCTTTTCGTTATTCCTTCATTTATTTTTATTTTGATGAAAACATATTTTCTATTACAAGCTTGGTTTTTTGTATAAGAACTCATCATGATTTGTGAACTAATTTTCAACAAAACAAATAATAATAATAACATCCCCATTATTTTTATGAGACTTTATGAAAACAATTAAGAATAATTAATTTGAGAAAAATATAAGAAATGAACAATACAAAAATAACAATTATATATTCTATTCTCATTAAATATTAACGTGCATTTTATAAAATATTATGCATATGAGTTTTGTATATAATTATAAAAATAATCCAAATATAACCATAAAAATTTATAATTTTATTTAAAAATAATGACATAATTGAATGATTTATGAAACATCATTGCAATTATTTATTTAAAGAGATTTTTAGTTTTTTAAAGAACATAAAGAATAAAAAGGCCAAGAAATGTCAAGCACAGAAAGACCTAAGCTATGAGGCTTACACGCTTAGCCCATAAGAAACCTAGGCACAAATAAGACTTTTGATAATTGATATTACTAACCCAATCAATGTCAATGAAGCCAATGGTTCTAAGATTGAGCATGGGTCATAATTTAATTTTTAATTTTTAATTTTTATTTTTTATTTTTATATAATGAAAAGAAAATGAAATTAAAAAATTCAAAACGAAGAAAAAATTAAGATTTAAGTCAAGACAACATATATGGAAAGTTTTTAAGGATTAACTAGGAAGAAATTATAAACTTGGGGTTCCATTTTACTAGAAATTAAAAGAATTGATGAGTTTAAGAATTTAATTAAACTTTGTATTTGTTTAATTAATGATATCAGGGGTTTAATTGATGAATTGATAAGTTTGAGGACTTAATTGAACTTAGAATTAGTTTAATTAATGAAATCATGGGTTTAATTGAAGAAACACCAAAGTTTAGAATCAATTAAGGACTAAATGGATTAAACTGGAAGCCAAGGACTTTGTTTGTAAACGGTGCCGAAATCCAGAAGCCTGATTAGAAGATGTCAAAACGTAAAATGACTAAATTGCAAAAGAGCCGCCCCAGTCAGAAACGGCGCCGTTTTGTTCCATTCTTCGTCTTCTTCCTCTTGAAACAGAGGAGACCGCCTGCGAAGGAAATACAGAATGCCACCCAGACAGGCAACTCACACCACCAGACACATTGCAATGCCCACGACTTCCATCACCAGATTCTCAGTTCGTTTTCGTGTCCTTCGCCGCCATAACAAGCCATTGAGGCGTGGAGGAAACCACCACCAACAGTCCAGGGATTGCAGGACTGTTGGTGTCCCAATCCGACCAAAACACAAAATCCCAGCCCTTATCACTATCATGGAAGATAGGAAGCAGGACAGAATGCCTATAAAAGGCAGAGGCATAGATGACGGGAAAAAAAAAGAGGGAGGAGAAAGAAGAAAAAGAAAAAAGGGGGAGGAGAAAACAGGGGAACGAATAACAGGGGAGAGAAAATGAGAGCAAATCAACTTGACTAAAAATAAACACAAACCAAAAGAGAAGAAAAGAGGAGGAGGAGAAGGCAGAAGAAGAGTAGTGGAAATTCCAGAATCCCAGCCAAAAGCCAGCAACATCTCTCGCCAGCACGCACACTTGCAGAACCAACCAGTTATTGGTCTGAACCAGTAGCCGGCCGGGTTGGGTCTAGCCCAACCTATATGGAATGGGTCAGGTCTGAGTTTCAAGCCCAGCCAGCCAGGTGTTTGCTAAGGGTGTTACTAAATACAGACTTATGTTTTGATCATATTTTTTTTTATGTCCTTTTCATTTTAATATTTGACCAAACAAGTTTTTTTAATATCAAAAAATTCTCAGAATATTTGGGGATCTCCATAAATTTATTTTTTGGACCCCTTGTGCATTGTTTTATTTTATTTTTTATTTTTTATTTTTTTTATTTTTTTCATTATATTTTTTTTCCTATTATATGCTCAATCTGTGGACCGTGATTGTTAAATGCAAATATGTCATGCAATATATATATTTTTAGGCTTGTCTAAAAAGAGTAAATAATAAAAAGGGATAAACAAAAAAGGGCATAGAAAATTTATTTCTCCTTCATACAAAAATTCAAAATTTTACAAACTTATTCATTGATGTAAGAGTCAGAAATATCGTATTTTTTTGGGTTTGATTAATATTTACTAAAGCCAGAGTTGAAAATATTCGTATATATTGTTTACTGACATTAGAGTCAGGAGCATGATAGGAAAAAAAAAAAAAAAAGAAGAAGAACAAACTCTTAATGATTTTAGACAAAACCAGCAATGCAGTCTGCTTTAAGCAGGATGCGTAAATGATGATAGCATCTTTCCTTTCATGTAATCAGTCTCGTACCATGAGAATCTCTGTTGATCAGTTAAGATTCTAGTAATTATAATATTAAGTGGCAACTAATTGAATTAGGCATTTTTCTCTAAACAACAAGATGTTAGATATTTGTTTTTTCTTTCATAAAAACTTTGAATTAATCGTTGTGATATCCGGGTATGACAACATGCATGAACTTAAAAATCTTATTAATAATAAAAGAAATATCTAGCCATATAAAAAAAACTCCAACCACAATTAATGGTATAAAGTAAGGTAAGAATAAGTAGAGCCACTTAGTAGAGGTGGTAAAAAGACGAGAATCAACACTTTTCGGTGTAGAAATTGGTTGATATTGAGACATACCACCCATTCTTATGAGATGTTATATCTCAATACCAAGAAAATAAATCAGACGACTAATCATTTGAGTCTTAAAAAAAAAAGATCATTATTTGTGATAAGAATATCATCAATAAAAACTAAAATATAGATGCAAATAGTTGATTATTAGTATATTAAAAAGGAAGCGTCAATTTGACACGCACAAAAAGCAAGACCTAAAAAAATAGCAAAGCTTATCAAACTCAGCAAGTGGTGCCTATTTAAGTCCATAGAGAGACTTGTGAAGTTTACATACATGAGAAGGAAGGTGAGGATCAACAAAACTCAGAGGGTGTTGTATGTAAACTTCCTACTGACAAATAAACCAGTCTTGAAAAATAGTAATAGATAAAACTATCTAAATTGTAACCGATTTGATAATTAGACTAACGGTCATGTCAAATTCAATATTCTCTTTTATGATATTTCATAGCTACCAACCAGGTTTAAAATCAGGTAAAATCATGATTTTACTATTAATTTTACAATATTAATTTTACAATATTGTAAAATTGTATAATTTTACAATGTTTACTTACTGATCAGTCCACTAGCAAATTTGGATTATTTGCTAACAACTCATAATTTCTTAGAGTTGTTTTGTATAATATGTGTTTAGTTATATAACTTAATTTTAAGTTGGACCTACAATAATGATGTTTTTTAAAATGATTTCTTAACTGCTTGTGTGGAATCAATTTTCCACCGTAATTGAATTTAATTATAGTATTTAATTTAAATTTAATTTATAAATAAATTAAATTAAATTTACATGTTTGAAATAAATAGAATTCAATTCATTTTATATTTTATATTACCCTCATCATCTTCATCTAATAAACAAGAAAGGTATTTTAAAATAAAATAGTTTTAACATTAAATTGTTTCTATTTGGAATTATAAATCGGAGGGGTTAATATCTAATTTATTTTGAAATAAATTAGATATTAACCCCTCCGATTTTAACATTAATTTCAAAAACATGCATGAGTTTTTGAAATTGGTACTTTTCAACCGGTTGGGTTGGCAGAGGGAAAAAAGAAACTTCTGCCGTGAAGAAAGCCCAATTTCATTCCAATCATTTTTGCGTGCAATGATCCTTCCTTCAGGTTTTACGGGCTCTTCGTTTCTTTCTTTTACAACATGAAAGTGATTTCTCTTTTTGGTGTAGTTTTTAGCACTTAAAGAACATGTTTGTTGGACCAAAAAGTTCACTTTTTTTATAAAAAAAAATTGTTCTTGTTTGTTGATTTGCTAATTTGTGTAAGGGGATGCTTTAGAGTATGATTGTGGTTGTTTTTTAAATTGTTTTTGTTTAGAAAAGCATTAAAATAATATATATTTTTTATTTTTTTAAAATTATTTTTGACATCAACACATCAAAATAATTTAAAAACACCAGAAAATATTAATTTAAAGTAAAAAAATAAATATTTTCAATCAATGTTGATTCATTCATAGGTTATAAGGGATTTTGGGCTAGTGACTAGTATATTCTGTTTGATAATGTAATAAGAGGCTTTCTTTTTTTCTTTTTTTTTTGTTAAAAAAATCTTTTGAACTTTTTGAATTTTAACAAGGCAGTGCAAGCGTTGTGAAAAGTATAGGAAAAGATAAGATGTTAAAATCATGAGTTAATTTGTAAATAAATATACACTTATCATCCAAAATTGAGTTAAAATAAAAAATAATAAAACCAAACTAAAATCAAGTAAAATCATGATTTTACTATCCATTTTACAATAATTCCAAAATTTTAATTATTATCTTTCTCAATGCATATCCTTCTGTTTACTCACTAATGCATGAGCCTACAAGTGCTTATATCTATAGATTCTTTCTTTAATCAAAATTACAGATATGAAGAAAACGTAATCTTGCTTGAACACTTCCTAACAAATAAAAAATTATCTATTACGAAACAAAACTTTGAAAATTTTTATTTCATAAAGATATTTTTACAGACAAGAGTGACAAACAATACTCTAAAGTCTGATCCACCATGTCTATGCCAAAATATCATAGTCTTTTAAATAAGTTTACAACATTATGATTTATCTATAGAAAATCTCATAACTTGTCTAAGATATGATCTAACAACAAACAAGACTTTAAAATTAAAAAGAAGATCCGACTTTGAATTGTCTGAGTTATTATTCGTTTTAGTTCATACAAAGTCTACAATTCTTTAATGATTCTCTTGTTAAGGTTCATGGTGTATAACAACACAATATCTAAAACTTATGAAAGTATAAAAATATTAAAAACAAACATAAAAATATCTAAAATTAAGTGATGAATTATTCAATTTAGTTAATTTGTTTCCACCAAATTTGGTACTTGTTTGATTTTGTTGAAATTGAAGGATAACCAATGCTCAGGAGGGTCGTTGAGGTATAATCCTTTCACACCCTTTTCATTTTAAAGTTCCTATTTCTTTTGGATTTCTTAGTTAGAGTACTCTATGCAATTTAGACTTTTTATGTAAGTTGATAAAAAGATCCATGTATGTCTTTTATGAGGAAATTAAGTTGATATTGTTGTAACTCATTTTTGGATTCCCAAATAAAAAAAATAAATATATAATAATAATAATAAAAAAATTGAAACGACATGTTATTAGAGCCCCATGCCCCTTTAAACAAGAAACAATTAATGACTGCTTGCTGCTCCCAAAACTTAAAGCCCCACGCCCCGTGCTCGAAGATCTCGCCCGGTGTCCCCTGCTCCCCATGCGCAGCAACGTCCCCGCTACCCCTTCGCCTATAAATACTGCTCTTAGTAGCTGCAGCAGGGGGGTTTTTTTAGAGGGAAGGCCGAGAGTTCAGTTTTTGAACGAGAAAGAGAGAACACCCAAAACCAGTTCCCCCCTTGGCCATTCCCTTCTCTCGGCCATTTTTTCCCTGCACCCGAAGCAGCCTTCTCTGTCAACGAAACCCCACACCCTTTCATGATGATACACCGAGGGAGCCGCGCCCTGCCAGCCACGCTCATTGGCCAGCCAGCCCGGCGCTGTGGCAGGGCAGCAAAGCCCTGCTCCCCATGCGCTGCCATAGGGTGGCAATAGGGACGCCCCCGCTCCCTTTTGCCCTATAAATACCCACAACGCCAGCACGGGAAGAGGGGGATGGAGAGAAGTTTGAACAAGAGAAGAGAGAACAAAGAGAAAGGAAGGAAAGAATACAGAGAAGTTTGAAATGAGAGGTACTGTGAGAGTGTAGAGAAGAGAGAAACCGAAAGAAACAAGGAGAAGTAACATAGAAGCAGCAGAGAAAAGGGAAGAGCGACCACAGCCGGCTGCCGCGACACCAACGCCACCAGGAGCACAAAAACAGCAGCACTACCCACGACATCGTCATTCCTTTTCAGCTCACCATCTTCTTCCCCCGTTGCAGCACCATTGAAGAAAAGGCAGCAACCTGCGCCTCTGCACGGGGAGGAGGAAGAAGAAAACAGCCGCTGTCATCAACCACTGCTACCTTCCTAACCACCGTGAGGAATCGTCGGCTTCCTCTCCACCACCCCCAGCATCATCTCCAGCTGCCACTGCCCTCCCAGTAG
>Ga0325403_1005562_pt1 | contig 11900 bp, 4 predicted proteins | sample PopdelMetagenome_19_FD_205665 | JGI IMG/M metagenome (GOLD analysis project Ga0325403, IMG submission 205665) | Populus deltoides microbial communities from Bellville, Georgia, United States - Xylem-PdKOR-R4 | ecosystem: Host-associated > Plants > Phyllosphere > Stem > Wood/Secondary xylem...
ATCTCGGGAACCAATCAAGCAAGCAATACCGATTGCGATAAAGACAATGGCAACAATCACATAGGCAAACACCACCTGCACAAAGAGATATATTCGGAGTAGAACTCAATAGTTCGAGTAAGTTTTTAGAAATTTACACGATTATTTATTTTAAAACTCGTAAAATTAATCAAGATACGTACTAGTCTGAACATCCACGTTAATAAATAAATAAATAAATAAAATATATTCGGAGTTAATAACTTTAAGTGTTTATTGGCATCACAGACGAAACCAGATAAAAGGAATGATAAAAACTTACCCATCGTGGTGTGAGAATGCAGATTACACTAAAATTTAAAGTGTTTTTATCCCTCTAGCTTGCTTTGCAGGATAACAATAAAGCAGCCAGGCAACTATTCTTAACACCGGAAACATTTTGTTTTCAGGCTACCATTATGTTTACTATCAGCTTGACAACTTCTACCGGAATAATCATAGGTATGTGATCAACCTCATGTGCTCTATCAGCATACAAATATGTTTGGTGCTTATACCCAACACAATTTTGGCTTTATTTATTTGTTTATCGCCATGGCCATGAGCCATGAGGAGGACTACGTACTTTCTGACATTGTACTAACGATATAAACAAAGAAAGTAGTAGTTTAATCCTTAATTAGCAAGCTCTCCAAACTACCATGATTTTGGTGGTAGTTGAACGCCTTTCACAACTATAATTGTGGATAGGTGAGACCTAACAACATTGATTAAGAGATTATTTTTTTTTGTTAAAAGTGATTGAGATGGCCATTCAATTCCGATCACATGGAAATTAAGAATTGTATGATGGGATCCAGACAGGGTAAGAAGAGACTTCACCCAACTTGAACAAATCACAGGCAACCTATATGCAAGATACAGCAATAAATGAAGAAACTCTTAAAAAAATGAAGAGAAGTTATAATGACCCTGCGACTTTTAGATTTCGTGGGTGGGTGTTAAATTGTTTTTTTTTTTTTAATCTACAGGTATTTACCACCTAAAGATGTCTTTAATTTAATTTAGAAATAGAGCTTTTGGATTAGAAAATCGATTAATTAATTGGCTCTAGTAATTTCATTCATTCTCTGTAATCAAGGTAGTTGATGGCATATACTTGATGATTGGTAGGCCAGGGTAACTTATGACTAGTACCTGCAAAAGGTCTCACTTAGTAAAGATGAAGACTTTCTGATGCTTAAATAAATATTTTTTTAGAGAGAAAAGATACAATCATATTCTAGAGATAGATGTTATGAAAATATATGTGCAGTATAGAATGAAGATTGTGAACCTTTGACTTGAAAAATCCATTGTGTATTTATAGCTCATAAATCTTGTTCTTTTATGAAAATGAGAGGCTGGAGTGTAATTTCACCCTTGTGATATTATGAGTTCTATTATACTCCAAATAACATGTATTGAATCATTATAAAATATTGAGAGACCCACGCGGGGTCCGGAAAAAATTATCTAGCGAGTGTTGGGCTCGGGCAAGGTGTTCAAGCCCATTAGAAATGAAAGTGAGTCAGGGCGCGCTATCAAGACTCAAACACGCTAGGCTCGAGCATGACAACCTAAGCCCACGAGAGCGCTGGGGTTCCTGGTGCTTGGGTTCAGGTTTCTTACCCGAGCCCATATTTCTTAGATATTTTTTGTATTTTTTTTAAAGGATTTTTATTTGTCCATTCTCGAGGGTTTTTTTTAGTTAATTTTATTTGAATTCATTACTTCTACCCATGTTTGTTTAATGTGATAGCACACTCCAAGATTTCGTTGTTGGAGTGGTAAGTGAAAGCATGTCAAAATTGATCCAATATTTGATTTCTTTAAATGCGGCATGTGTTTGGTCAAGAAAAGAGCAAAACTAAAATTAAGCAGCAAAATTCTAAAAATGGACAGGCAAAACCTCTCTCAAGCCCATGCCCCGAGGGATGTAAAACTGTTCCACCAAGTTTTGTTGCCACGTAGACCTGGTGCCTCCCGGCCCAAACTAATCGGGCCTCCCATTCCTACTTCAGCCCACAACTTTTCCTTTAGCACTCACTAGTCACTTGGTCTGTCTCAATCTTTTTTCAAAGAAAAAAAAATAAAGATGATGCATGTATTTAATAAGACATTGGTAATGTATTTTAAACTATATAAAAAAAAATTATTTGAAAACCAAATCGAATGTATGTATTTAATAAAATAAGTGGTAAATTATATATACTAACAAATATTAAAAACTTTTATGACTAATAAAAAATGAGCAAGTACTTTAAGAAAAAAATGAATATTAAGATATATAATCGTATTATATAAAGAAATCATCAATTTTTTTATTTAATTATATAAAAATAAATTTTTTCTTGTAAAAAAAGTAAGTATTTCATCTCAATTGACAAAAAAAAAATAAATTATAGTATAATTCTTCTTTACCTATTAACAATTTCCAAATAATTTTTTTTTCTTGTGTTCTTGTTATGATAAGAAAATTACAAGTAATTAGAATCAACAAAAAAGTATAGGTAATATGACATAAGGATAAAAAAAAGGGTTTCCATTTAGTTAAAATCATGTTATCTAACTTACATCCTATTTGTTTACTAGAAAATATTTTTTTAAAGTGAATTCCAGGAAAATAAATTATTTTCTGATATTTGGTAATTTAAGTTGGAAAACACTTTCCAGTATTTGGTTATGTCATTGAAAATTAGCTGGAAAATAACTTATTAATGTTTTATTTTTTTCAAGTTTATTAAAATAATGAGGAATAAATCTTACAAATTAAAAAGTTGAATGAGAATGAAATTGAAAAAAAATATAATTTTATAAATTATCTCAAATAAAATAAATAATAATCAAAATAATAGAGATCAAATCTAACAGATAAAAAATTGAATGATAAAGAAATTAAAATAATAATAATTACAATTTTATAAATTATTTCAAATAAAATAAATAACAATTAAAACAATGAAGATCAAATTTGATAGATAAAAAGTTTCAATTAAAAAAATGATAAGAGAAAAGCAAATAACAATCATAAAAATGAGGACCAAAGTTAATATAAAAATCAAATTCTAAGGGATGAAATTGAAAAAAAAATATTCAAAACAAAATATGTATGGCAATTAAAAGTTTAATGATCAAATTTGATACAATCAGCAAATGGGTTAGAAAATAATCTATTTCATTGATGGATCCAATCGTGAAAGAAGCTCATGTGGCCTTAATAATAAGATAACCAATTAAGCCAAAGTGTGTTGACATGAGAGAGCTAATACTATGACTAGGAAATACAAGTTGCAAAAGGAAAACTTGATTTATTGGATAGACTGTTTGAATTAATTGGCTCAAATGGGTTAGAAAAAAACATATTTCATTGGTGGATCCACTCCTGAAAGAAGCTCATGTGGCCTTAATAGTAAGATAACCAATTAAGCTAAACTGTGTTGACATGAGAAAGCTAATACTATGACTAGGAAATACAAGTTGCAAAAGAAAAACTTGATTTATTGGATAGACTGTTTGAATCGGACAAGTGATAAGCAATGCTAGAAGATTATAAAATATGGATCGTAGGCATAGAAATTCAAGGAAAAAACAAGAGGTATAAAAAGGAAAACCAAGTAAGGCAGAAGGACACAAATGACCACTCCAGATTGCTATAAAAAGCTTATTTTCAGCACTTGAAACTACCAATAGATTTGTAACAAGTAAAATTGTAAGCAATAAACCGTAATCATAGATAAATAACTTTGTAGACTGATAAATTAATTCTTTGTGGATATGTTTCAAGCACCTTTTTAGAATATTATTTTGGTTGGTTTATGGATAGAAAAATATTCATCTATATATTTATCAAATTTATGAAAATAATTATACAGTTTCTTTTTATATTTCTAAAGCTTACTGTTTCATTGAGTCTATCTAAAGTGGTATTTAGTAGTGTAGCTGCGGGTGAGTTTTAATTAAATCATAGAAATTTATGTTTGGTTAGGGTTGAAACTGTGTTTTATTTTGATGGGACTCATTAAGAATTGAGGTTGAATCTCGATTTGAAAAAAAAAACAAGATAAACCAGCTACAAGCTTCTCATTTTATTTTCTAGATCCACCAACAAAAACACGTGTAAAGAAGATAGAAGAGAAAAAAAAAACTTTGGAATAACAAACTTTTCAGATAACCATTTCTCTTATACCACCCTACAATGGTTCATCACCTTAATAATTTGTCATCTTAGAAACTGTTGAAAGAATATCCTGTAATGGTTAATCACCTTAATAATTTGTCATCTCAAAAAACATTGAAAGAATACTTTGAAATGGTTTCTTAATTACACAGATTCATCATTTCTCTCCCAAAAATTTCCAAAGCTTTGTTTTCTCTAGCCATCTCATCTCTTCTCTTGTTAAAATTAATTTTCCTTCCTTTTTTCTACCTGATATGTTTCTCCAAGATAGTGATCTTGTAGATCTATTTAAAAATGTATTTTGATTAAGTATTGTTTGTTGCTTACACTGTGAACAATTTTTTCTTTCTTTGATCCTTTAAAATTTAACCTCAATCCATCATTTCTTTGTTTTGTTGTTGCAGAATAGAAAGGAATTAACTACATTTTTTTTATTGTTTCTCATAGTGTCATATCTATTGTTGCAGAATCTATCTATAGATCTGTGTTGGTTTTGGAGACACAACAACAAAAAGACTCCAAAACTAGTTTGGAAATAAGAAGAGAAACTGATGTGAAGTAGATAATGTGTTTCTTTCTTTACAAATATTTAACTAAATACCAAATTTAATTACACAAAAATTAAAGTTTGGGTGCTGTTGATTGTTCTTATTTACAATGTTATAAACTTTGGGTGTTGTGAAGTAGGTTAATTAACCATATGCATTACTGAGTTTGTATGCCGACAGTGTGCATGCTTCTTCCTCTAAAATCTTGTTAAAAATAAATTATTCATACTTAGAAGCTAAGGAATTTGAATACCCAAGGATATGTCCTAATATATTCTTAGAATGACAAGATCTATTTAACAATATGTTCTTTGTCATCTTGTATGAGGGATATGCCAAAAGTGACTTGGATTATGCACCAACAACCCTCGTACCTGTCCTAGCACACTCCTTTTTGTTCTTTTGCCAATTTGCTTTGTTTTAATTGATGGTCTAATAAATAATATGGTCTCAAATTTACCTTATAAAAAAACTGGAACATTGAGATTTTGTTTTGCCTTTTTTATGGGTAATTTCTTAAGCTTTTTTGAAATAATTAATTTTAAAACATTAATTAAAATAATTTGGAGATTGAAATAAATAATTTCATAAGGTTTAGATGATTGGAGAGTATAATATTAAAGCTTTTTTATTATTATTTTTCCCAATGGCTTTAAATAAGGTTAAAATTGACATAAACGAATTACATGGTTTTATGCTACTTCTTGTTTTTGATTTTGTATAATAATAAAGTCATAAGTCAATGGCATTTTTATAAACACTAAACAAGAGGTTGGATCTTGAGACTTTTGAGAAAAAGAGAGGAAATGTAATTTGTAGGTGAATTGTATTGGTGCAATTGATGACATACATGTGCGAGCTTGCATATCAACCGAAAATCATATTTAATTTATCGAAAAAAATATGTACTGACACAAAATATAATGATTACTTGTAATTTTGACATGTAATTCATGTTTATGAGGGCAAGATGAAAAGGCAATGCCCATGCATGATACACGTATTTTTCTTGGGGTTATTGACAATAATAATATAAATTTCCTAAACCACCGAAAGGTAGTTATATGATAAAAATTAAATGCTAACATACATATAATAATTTGCTTTTTTATTTACTAATATTATGATAGATTTAAAATGTTGTTTGTTATTGCATGTAAATACTATTTGGTTGATGCTTGATATCCTAATAAGTATAGGTATTTAGATCCACATAAATGTGATAGATATCCTTTATAAGATTTTAGATGTCGTGGACAACCAAGAAATCATTGAGAAGTATTTAATCGTACACACTCATCTCTACGTAATGTAATAGAATATTTTTTTTGAGTATGGAAATAGAGGTGGAAAATTTTACAAAACATGTCTGTTTATTCATACAAATCACAAGTTCGTATTATAGTAGCATTAATGGCATTACATAATTATATTAAAAGAAGATCGCATGATGATGTAGCATTTGCAGAATTTGATCTCAATCTCAATTTTATTCCTAATGATTTTCTAGCTGGTGTTGCATGCTTAGAAAACCATGAATACTATAAGCTTTTTGGGATGAATTTTGGACGTGATGGAATTGCAAATAGTTTAATAAAACAATAAAAGAAAAATCTTTTCATAAAATATTGTTTATTTCACAATGTAATAATAATTAAATCTACAATATTTCAATTAAAAACCATCAATATTAATATGTCTTTTTAGTCATTTTATTATCAAACCACAATTTGAAAAGCTATTGGGGTGTTTGGGAGTGTGATAGTGATTGCTTTTCAAAGTGTTTTTTATTTGGAAATGAATCAAAATAATATTTTTTTTATTTTAAAAAAATTATTTTTGACATCAACATATCAAATTGATTTGAAAGCACAAAAAATTAATTTGAAGTAAAGAAAAAAATAAAAAAAATTCAAATTTTTTAAAAGTGTTTTTGAAACGTAAAAACAAACAGGGTTTAACTAAATACATTAAACTGTTTTTTGTTCAATATTAATTTTAACCAAACATATATTTTATCGAACCAGCCTCAATTAAAAATATTTTTTATAAAAAAAAATTTTCAAACTAAAATTATAAAAATTATCACAATGTGAAACACACCCAGAAATCTTGATTTTAGAATTCATTAGGGTGGTTTGTTGTTTATATATATATATATATATATATATATATAATCCTTGCATACAATGGTTAGGGAAACGGATGTTATGGCATCGCAGCCCTTTATCAGGAGCAACTTGACGTCCTGTGGCTCAATCCACAGAGAATCCTTGAGCTTTGGACCTTGATACAGGTGCGGTGGGGTTCTTCCAGATATGTGTGCGTCTTGTGAAAGTAATGTACTTTGCCGATTATTTGGGGTAACCAACCTACCTCTCATTTCTAGGAAACCAACAGTAATTAGGCTACTCAACAGTCTACCACTCAATCAATATTATATCTTTTTTTCCAAAAAATTGAGGTGTTATTTGAAATTGTGTTTTAAATAGTGTTTTATAAAAAAATTTACAAATAATAAATTATTTTTATATATTTTTAAATCTTTTTTATATATGACTATCAAAAATAATTTTTTAAAAATTAAAAAACAGTAATTGAGATGTAAAAAAATAACAACATTTTATTAGTCAATTATATCTTTTTGGGAATTGTTCCCAATCTTTTAGGTGTTCTTTATATGTGTGTTTCAAATAGTGTTTTGTGAAATTTAAAAAAAGATTAAATTTTTTTTTATGTTTTTAGATTATTTTAATATATTAATATTAAAAATAATTTTTTTTATAAAAAAAAATGACAACACTTTGTTGGTCAATTACTATTACTCCATGTTAAAATTGGATTTTTTTTTTTTTATCAATTATAAAACTACTAGACTCGTTCGACAAGTATTCCAAACAAGAATAGAAGTTAAATCCGAAATTGGTCTCCCAAAAGTGAAAGTACTAAACTCGTCAACTTCTTGGACCGACGAGCCAATACTTATTGAGAATGTCGACTTCATCATGACAGTGGTCTTCAAGGATGTGGTGTTAGTAAAAATTAAAATTATAAACCCTAAAATTATAGTTCTAAACTATAAAAAAAATAATGAAAAAACTCTTATATTTTTTTAAAAAATTTGAAATTCAATAATATTTTTCTTAAAATAGTTTATAAAGATGTTTAAATACAATAATCAAATCAGAAAAATCTTAATTAAATTGAAAGTCCTAAAAAAAGAATTCAAATATAACAAAGAAAATGAAGCAAATTCTGCGATCCAAATTTGGACATGTTTCTGTCGGATGAAGTTATCTTTTTTAACTTATACAATAATAAGGCTTCTTGAATGTTGTAGTAAAATTTCATAAATTCAACAATCTAATAATTAAAAGTTATAACTTGTTTTGGTAGAAAGATATTTTAACGTTTTTTTGAACTTCTTAGCGTTAAGTGTAATATATATCTGGTTTTCTTGGGATGTGATTTGGATTGTTTTTCAAAATGTTTTTTATTTGAAAATGTATTAAAATAATATTTTTTATTTTTTAAAAATTATTTTTAATATTAATGCATCAAAATAATTTGAAAACACTAAAAAATATTAATTTAAAATAAAATAAAAATAGATTTTTTCAAAAATACTTTTAAAATGCTCTTGACTATGTTAAACTGCATGATAGTCAATTAACCATTGTTATTAAACCCGGCCTGGCGGGTCGACCTGATACCCGGTGGCTGGACCAATCCGAGTTTAATAAAAGACAGGTTGTGGCAACAGCCCGGCCAAACCCAGACGACCCAGCAGGTCGACCTGGGACCTGGTCGACCCGGGCGCACTCGGACAAGACTCAGTTTTTTTTTTTAATGTGGGATTTGAAACTCATTAGTATATATACTCTATGTTCCCAAGAGAAAAGTCATCTTTTTTCAATGTGTGATAAAAAAAACCTTTTGGTTTAAATACTTTAACTTAAAAGAATAATATAGTATCTTTTTTAATGTGGGATTTGAAACCTTTTCGTATATATATTCTATGTTCCCAAGAAAAAAATCATGTTTTTTCAATGTGGGATAAAAAACCTTTTGGTTTAAATACTTCAACTTAAAAGGATAACATAATATCTTTTAAATGTGGGATTTAAAACCCTTTCATATATATATTCTATGTTTCTATGAAAAAAGTTATGTTTTTTCAATGTGGGATTTGAAACCCATTAGTATATATACTCTATGTTCCCAAGAAAAAAATCATATTTTTTCAATGTGGGATAAAAACCTTTTAGTTTAAATACTTCAACTTAAAAGGATAACATAATATCTTTTCAATGTAGGATTTGAAGCCCTTTCATATATATACTCTATGTTCCCATGAAAAAAGTTATGTTTTTTCAATATAGAATTTGAAACCTATTATTATATATATTATATGTTTCTAAGAAAAAAGTTATGTTTTTTCAATGTGGAATAAAAAACTTTTTTTTGTTTAAATACTTCAATTTAAAAGCTTAACATAATATCTTTTTAATGTGGGATAAAAAACTTTTTAAAATATTCTTTTAAATTTCATAATATGTATAATCTATATTTACATGAACTTTTTCATATGAAATATTAAAAATTTATTTTTTTAAATTTTCCCGGGTTAATCCGGGTTGACCCGAGTTGACTCGGGTTGACCCATGAAACCCGGGACCCGGCCCCTTAACCGGGCCGACTCCCGGACCGGGTTTAATAACAATGCAATTAACTAGTATTATCACTCCTGCTACTCCATAGATGAAATTTCAAGTTAATCTTGGAATAAATAAAAGAATGTGTTAACAGTTCTAATTCAGAAACATAAATATGTTGTTTTTGTAAACATGTTGATTACACTGTAGGTAAGTTTACATTACAAGTCAATTTCTAATGCAGTAAAAGAATGCGTTAATATTACAGATGCGTTTTATTATATAATGATTTTTTAAAATGATTTTTTTAATTAAGAAATATCAAATATAAAGAAAAGAAATTAAAGATAAACTATAATAATATCTTTGAAATATTATAAAAATAAAAAATAACTAATATTTAAAAAATATGAACTAAAAAATTTTAAAAGTAAGAGAGAGAAGGTATTAATTTGTCTTTATCTTTTAACGTTGTATTTCTATTACAATTTTGAAATTTATATCATGAAATTATGTGACAAAAAAATTAAATCAAAAGAAAAAATAAAGTTTGAGAATAAAATTAAAAAAAAATAATTCCTCATTATTCGCTACTCGTATGAATAATAAAGTAACATTCTAGTTCTAGTAGTATATTGTATAACAAATAGTGCCTTCAATATTTAGATAAACATTTTCAAATTTATCACCTTTTTATTTCTTTTGAAAAAAAACAAAACTAACAATGGATAATTAAGATTTACAGGTAGACTAATTGGATATAAACTCTTCACAAGATCATTGATGATAGTAGATGACTAGCTGCGCTACATTGTGGTCAAATAAAAAAAATTAATGTAAAAATCCCTTAATAATATTTTAAAAAAATCATTAAGACAATAATATATAGAATTAACTTGATTTAATTAGAGTTAATTTATCAAAGTTATGTTTTGGGATTATGAACTACATTGAGTTCAATAGTTTTTTTAAAAAAATACTAGTTATATAATAAATAAAAAAATCAATTTTTAAAATCAAACAAATATTGAATAAAGAATTGAAAATAACAATTAAATAAAAATTAAATATTAAATGCTAAAATTAAGGGAAAAGGAGAAGACAAAAACAAAAAGTCTAGGCAAGGCATGCTTGTGGAACAAAATTAAATTAATTATTCATTATATTAAAATGTACAAGTAAGAGTTGTTTATAATTTAGCTTTTATATCATCTTGAAACTATTTAATTAGTCATTATAGTTTAAAATTAATTAAATGATGCTTTAATCAGTCTTTTGCCCATGCATTTCAAGTGGTGAATATATTGATTACTATATTTTAATATTGTTTTTAGAAAATAATTATATTTTAACAATTTAAATATATATATATATAATAATAATTAATTTGGTTGCACATATATATTATATTATGTATGTTGTTATAGATATTTTTTAAGGAAAACCAAAAATAAATCGTGATTAGCAATTTAAATATCTAATGTAATAAAATTAAAAACAAATTATTTTAAACTTCTTTGTGCTTATATATTTACATTTTCTCTTATAAGTCATAAATTTTTTTTTATGAAAATGTCACTTGCTTAACAATTTTTTTTTAAAAAATTTTTTTTTAAAAATAAAACATAAAATATCAAGACATTCAGGGATATTTAAGGCATGTTTGGAATTGTGATAGTGATGATGGTTTAAAGTGTTTTTTGCTTAAAAATGCATCAAAATAAAGTTTTTTTATTTTTTAAAAATCATTTTAGATATCAGTATATCAAAATAATTTGAAAACATTAAAAAAATCAAAATTTTTTGAAAAGCGGTGCAAACACTCTCTTAAAAAAAATTTATCATTAATCTATTCTTGTTGAATGGAACCCAATGATACCAAGAGTGCGAGTTTCAATGTTGAAAAGTGATCAAATCTATAATTTTTTCTTTTCTTGTTATTTTCATATAACTTTATCTCTCATCTCTTAAAAATATGGATCGAAAAATAAATAAACTAAAATTTTAGATCAAAATAGAAATTATCAAAAATATATGATTACGTATTTTTTTGCGTTGTTTTTTATATTTCGGTCATTTTATCTTTTAATTTGATATATATTTACCACAATTTCAAGCTTAATTTCATCTAATTAAACCATAAAAAATTCAATTAAAAAAAAAAAACAAAACCCCTCAAAAAAATAAAATCCTTGAGTAGCTTCACTATTCAGTAAAGCTCCATCTGAAAACTCAAAGATGTCCTAGATACTTGAATAAAAAATCAAGAAGAAAGTGACAACGCAAAAACGCCTCTCAATTGCGATTGATTTAAGCTTATGGAGCACATAAAGAGGCTAAGTTAATTGGCCGGCCGGCTCTGGACATCATTAGGTGGGGAAAAAAGAAGAAAAGGAGGCAATTAAAGAACATGATGTCCGCTAATTTAAAGTCCCACATGAACAGCAACATCCCCACCAAACATCCCTTCTTTTTACTCCTCCACTTGCCTTCTCTTAT